>Ga0257111_1000402_pt1 | contig 17982 bp, 15 predicted proteins | sample LP_taG_6_FD_191567 | JGI IMG/M metagenome (GOLD analysis project Ga0257111, IMG submission 191567) | Marine microbial communities from Northeast Subartic Pacific Ocean, Canada - LP_J_2015_P26_500m | ecosystem: Environmental > Aquatic > Marine > Oceanic | place: Canada: Northeast Subartic Pacific...
CTGTATTTGTTCTTCCAAACAATTTCAGGCTTTGTAATTTTTAATCCACGTTTCATTTCCTTGCGATCGGATGATGTCTCCTCCGGATGATTAATTATAAGACTCATGGCAACCACAACATTGTATTTTTTTGCATTTTCACATGTTTTTATTATCTGTTCAACTTGTATATCCTTATTAAATACATTAAGCATTTTTTGACTGAAATGCTCCGCTCCTACATAAATTCCCCTGCAACCGGCCTTTGACATAAGCTCAAGCATGCCGGGGTAAGCCCCACAATCGACTCTCGTTTCGCACGCCCAAACAATACCTAAATCCTTTTTAATAAGTAATTCACAAATTTCTTTAACACGTTGCTTATCTGCCGTAAAAATATCCTCTCGAAAATAGACTCCAGCGATGTCGTATGTATTTTTAAGATATTCAATATCCGCTACTACCCGTTCCGGACTTTGCTTTGTCCATAACTTTCCCCATATATCTCGAACATCACAAAATGAACATCTGTAAGGACAGCTCCGTGATGTGTTCATAAGAAATATTGGCTCATGATCAGTAAAAGGTATGTCCCATTTGTAAGAACGTGGACTATCCATAAATAAATTATAATCTGCTCGTGGCAAATGATCTAAATCCTTAATTCGTGGGGTTTTAAGCAAAGTCCCGGAAGGCCATTTCCCTTCAACTAGTCCATTTATAACATACTCAGCTTCACCCTGCACCACATAATCAACCCAATTGGGGACTGTTTGAGGAAATACAGTCGCATGAGGGCCACCAACAGCAATTTTCTGGCCATTTTTTCGATTCTTTAGTAAGTCCAATATTTTTATTGTATCCGCAAAAAGTGGAGTGGAAGCGTAAATCCCAATAAACTCATAATCGTCAAGATTATCTGTCCATATCCCAGGGTCCGCATATCTATCCAGTAAATGTACCTCATGGCTATTCTGTTTTAACATTGCTGAAAGATATCCTAGTCCTATTGGAAACCGTTTCTCAGACATACTAAATTGGCCCTTGCGGAGCCCATACCACTTTCTAAACTTTGGATGATTTGGAACCCAGGAAGGATATTTAATTTCTTCCTCACCATTATTTATCAGTAGAACTTTCATATTAAATCATGCACCCTGTATCGTAAAACATTTATTATTCATTAATTTTAATATTTAATAACCGCTATTGAACCAGATTGATTTAATTTAATACTTCTATATTCAATTGATAAATAAGTACCCGATCATTGACAATTTAGGATAAAATACCTTTTATTTATAGATTTACTGAATTTCACTATAACCAAGTACTCTAACTAATTTATTACTATTACAAAAAAAATATTATTCAGATATATTTCCTCTTAATAAATAAGTACATCCGGAAATTAGAAATTCATTTAAAATAGAAATATTTAATTTTTTAATTTTCCGCATTTTTAAACCATAACGGATCTCGTGACTTGGTCTAACAAAGTATTTTTCACTGTTTAATATTTCAAATCCTAATTCAAATATAAGATTCGTGAAATGATTTATCGTCATGCGACTATTTTGTATTTCCTTCAATTTTGAAATTGAGTCCTTATCTTGAGATGTACCCAATATTATTTTTATTAATGAATGTGGAAATAAAGATAAAAATGGAAAATATTTGAATTTTGATTTCAAAATTGTTTGTTGATGTAATCCAAAAGCAGAGTAAAAAGGAGGAAATGTAATCAATAATTTTGTTTGTTTAGACATAAGCGATAGAACCGATTCCAGAAAAATAGTTTTATTATCTAACGGAATATGTTCAATTACATCGCGAAGGATAATTAGATGATATTTTTTAGAAATATATTTATTAAAACTTGAATCTGTTATATCACCAACAAAAAAATCAACGGAATCTTCTATTTTCCAATTAAAGTTATTTATTTCAATGCCAGTACATGAACAATTATACTCTGAAAATGCAGTAATGAACCCTCCACTACCACAACCAATATCAAGTACTCTTTTACCATTAATATCAACTCCCCAGTTTTTTAATAATGGAATATAATATTCTCTTGCTAGATTTTTTTGATACTGGAAGTAATAATCATCCCAAGTCAAGAAATCTTTTTGGTATATTTTCTGTAATCTCAAATTTTATTAGTGATTATCGTCTAATCTTAAATATCAATTTTATTATAATCATGATTAACTGAATAGGTAATAATATCGTAATGGTTATCCATTGAATTGGATTAGCATGTTTTTTAACAAGAAGAAATATACCTCTTGCTTTACGGACCAGCTTACCAAATGAGAACTCACCGCCAAAAGATGCAGATACTTTATGCCATATTTTCGAATCAGGCACAAACCAAACTTGTTTTCCTGCAGATCTTATCCATAAGGAAAGGTCTACATCTTCCGAATACATGGGAAAGCTCTCATCAAACCCGCCAAACTCTTTGAATTCGTCATAGCGCATGCAAAAACAACAACCAGTAGCATACTTTGTTTTGTGTGTTTTACTGTAGCCTGAACCATCTTTTTGACGAATCCCTAAGTGATATATCGATCCTGTCCATAAATTAACAATGCCTCCTGCATACCATATCAATTTTGGATCGTCTTCATAGTATATTTTTGGTACAGTCTGACCAGCATGCTTTTTAGTCAATAGCTGTTTCACCAAAGGCTCAATAAAATTCGCATCAACTATCGTATCATTATTCAGAAAGATTACGAATTTAGGCGGATCAGGTTCGAGAGAATCAAATCCACGGTTATTTCCACCAGCATATCCTAAGTTATTTTCCAAAGCTAAGATAGAAACTTCTGGAAATTTTTCCTTTAATGTCTCCACGGATCCATCAGTTGATCCATTATCAACAATTAAAATATTAAAATTCGAATAATTCACCTTTTTTAATGATTCCAAACATTTGATTGTCAGATCTTTTCCATTCCAATTTAAGACAATGACGGTGACTGATAAATCAGTGGACATTCACTAATTCCTCGATCGCATTTACCATGTTATCCCAAGAAAATTGAGATTTATAATCTGATATGTTCAAATTTAATTCGCTTATATTATCCTTTTCATAGAATGCTTTAATAGCTTTCGCAAATGCATTTGGACTTGGTTCAACACAATAGCCAGTTTTCCCTTCATCAACAATTTCAGGTAATCCCCCGACATTGCTTACAATAACAGGGGTATTAAAGTGGTAGGCTATTTGAACAATCCCGCTTTGTGAAGCAGTTCTATAGGGTAATACAACCACATCAGACGCAGAAAAATATTTCCCAACTTCGTTATCCGGAACAAAATAATAATGACACTGAACATTATCCGTAATACCAGCTTTTTTAATTAAATCGGTATATTTACCCTTATTCTCATAACATTCTCCAACAATCAATAATGTATAATCCTCAAGCTCGGTATTGATTTTTTCCATGGCATTTATAAGAATATCCAATCCTTTGTATTTCCTGATCAAACCAAAAAACAATAAAACTTTTTTTGTTGCTATGTTTAATTCTGCTTTAGCTTGCTCCTTTGAAAGTGTATTATTAAAAATGTTATAGATAGGATGGGGGCTATATTTATATTTCGCTTCAGGAACAAAACTCAATAATTCATTTTTTACTTTTTTAGATAAAACAAAAAATGAATCTATAAAACCAAAAAATCTTTTCGTTAGTCGCGTACCAAGTAGATGTTCTTCATGCGGAATAATATTATGGCAAATCACCATGATTGTAGCATCCGAATATTTTTTTATTTTCTTTGCTACTCCAGAAAATGCTGGTGCGAAAAACGCCAGCCAGAAACTGAATAAAACCAAATCAGGCTCTAAATCAATTATTTTATTAGCAGTTTTTCTCCAGGAAATAGGATTGATCGAGCTTAAACATCTGATACTATCAACTTCTAGGGCACAATCTCCTTTTTTAAATTGAGTTTTTCCTGGGAATAAGACTTTAGGATATTGGGTTGAAAAATTGATTGCGTGGATCTCATTCCTTTTGGATAAATGATGTGCCAGTGCAACATTAAAATCGGATATTCCTCCTCGGAATGGAGGGAATGGCCCAACTAATACAATTTTCACAACGCTAGGATCGTTATAATTTATCCAAATACTTTTTCAGAAAAGATTTCAAAAATGTGAATTATCTAATAAGCCGTTGTACTCTATTTTCAATCTTTTGGTTACTACGTGTATGCATTTCCCCAAGAAGCCCAATAGAGAAAAATTGTATACCAATTACAATGATCATTACACCAAAAACCAGAAGTGCCATATGCTTTTGAAACGGTTCACCTAACCCATATTTAAGATAAAGGACATAAATTTCAATAATAAGACCAATTAAGAAACTTAAAAGACCAAAGAATCCGAAAAGATGTAAAGGCCTTTGGTCAAAACGATCAATAAATAGTATGGATACAAGATCGAAAAAACCATGTAATAGGCGTGATCCACCATATTTTGTGATTCCAAATTTCCTTGGACGATGATTTACCTCAATTTCACCAACTAAAAAATTTTTTTGTCCTGCTAACGCGGGTATATAACGATGGCGACCACCATAGATTTCAACAGCTTTTACAACAGCTCGCCTATAAATTTTTAATCCGCAATTAAAATCATGTATTTTCACTCCAGTCATTAAACGGGTTACCAAATTAAAAAATTTTGAGGGCCAACGTTTAGTTAATGGATCATGTCTCATTTTTTTCCAACCCGATACCAGGTCGTACCCTTCATCCAATTTTCCAACTAAATTATTTATCTCGGAGGGATCATCCTGCAGATCAGCATCCATGGTTACAATGTAATCTCCTGTGGCATGGTTGAAACCTTCAGCTATGGCAGCTGCCTTACCATAATTTCGATAAAATTGGATTAGAGTGACTTCAGAGTATTCTTCCGCCATTGTTTGAAGTAATTCTGTTGTTCCATCTGTACTGCCATCATCGATAAACAAAACTTCTCGCCTAGAAAATGATCCAGTAGCAGCTCGGATTTCACTGTAAAGTTCTTCCAAGGATTCCTTTTCATTATAAACGGGTATAATAACTGAAATAGTATTACTCATTTAACTATCATGGATAAACAAATGGTACAAATTTTGGGATAACTCTTACTAAATGAGGATAACTTGTACCGAATTCTCTCTGGGTTATAATCACTTCAAAATTATCGGAGCTGATGCCTTGTGAAAAAGTAATTTTTCTTGTTAAGGACCCCGCAGGATCTCGCTCAGATTCAAAATGGATATTAGTATTACTGCTTTCGAATTCTAATTTTGTATTATTATCAGTATCAATATCAGGGACAATGCCCCAAAGTACTTTTGTCAAACCGTCTGCCTCAAGAAATTCGAAGAATGGGAAAAGTACTACCAACGCTATATCTGAATATTTTTCATTTTGGATCATATCCCAGGCAGTCAAGGATGAGTCATGTATTTCCATAAACAAGGTTTTACGCCCTAAAATATCCCGAAATTGTAAAAAGGTATCATGACTATCGGATGTGAATGAAAAATTAAATTTTCCAGACCGTTTCCCCGTAATTGTTAACCGCCCTGTACCCCTTACTTGACCATAAATAGACACCAATTTGTCAATGGTCATACTGGATTTTGTGGGTGTTAGTATATCTGGCAAATCATTTCTTATTTTGCTGCAGCTGAAAATAATAATAAATGAAAGAAACCAATATTTAATCAGGAATTACTCCTGCTTTTTGTTTTAATACATCATTATTCTTATCCAGATCCAAGGCTCTAAGATAAATTGTTCTGGCCTCATCCGTTTGGTCAGCAGCAATCAACACATCACCCAAATGCTCCAATACCACCGCATTTTCACCCTCCAATTCAATTGACCGGCGAATGTAGTATAATGCTTTTTGTGCATTATTTAGCTTAAAGTATATCCAGCCAATTGTATCAAGATAGGCTGCATTATCGGGTTCCATTTCAATTGCTTTTTTAGACATTCCCAGCGATTTCTTTAATTGAGTATTGCGTTCTACTAGACTGTATGAATAATTATTAAGAGCTTGAACATCATTTGTATCAGAAGCAATCAACCCTTCATATAAAGAATCCGATTCACTCCAATATTGCATTGCATCACTTGCGATTGCCAAAGTGTGGCGGGCGCCCCTTGAATCAGGATAAATTGTAAGTGATCTTCTTAATAATCTGGTGGCTTTATTATATTCTTTTAACTGCTGGTAACTACTGCCCAGTAGATATTGAACAGAAAATTCTTTCAAAAACTTTTCACTTACTGGGTCTAAAATATCAATTGCACCACTTGGATTTTCTCTATTCAATTCTACCAAAGCTGCATCAAGATAACCTCGTGGATCAGATGGGAAATGATCCATTGTTTGATAAGCAATTACGATAGCTGAATCCAGTTTATTTTGCTCAAGATATATACTGGCAAGAAAGTGGAGCACTGTCGCATCAGTATCACCCATTTCCACCAGTTTTTCAAACAATGGTTTCGCTTTTAATGAATTGCCTAATTTATAGTATAAAACTCCGAGTTGCGACAAACGTTCAGTCGTCTCTCCTTCAAGCTCAACCAGTGATTCCAACGCAATTACTCCATTATCATAATCACCACGCATTACCATTAGGTCAATGTAAGTGGATAAATAATAAGCGTTGTTTTTATCGATATTTATCAGTCTTTTGTATAAATCACGGGCTTGATCTAACTGCCGTGAACGTAATGATAAATTTGCAGCTTCTTCTAATATATCAATCCTGTTCTGATCTATATCGTAACCTTTTATAAAATAAGCGATTGCTTCATTAATTTTATTCTGCGCTAAGGTAAGTTTTGCTAATGCTATTATATATGTAGCATCACCCTCAGGCGCAAGATCCACCAATATTAAAAATTGTTCAATAGCCATATTCTGTTGATTGCGATAGATATATTGGTTAGCTAACATTTCCCTGGCTTCAATATCATCATGTTCAAGATTAATAGCTTTTAATAACAGGTCTTCCGATTTATCCACCTTACCCAGTTTCCAGTAACATTCTGCCATTGACACCGTAATTGCGGCAGCCTTTGGATCAAGTTCCATTGCATCCTGAAATTCTAAAATAGCCATGGAATAATTACCCTGGATCATGAAAAGCTGGCCATCCATAAAATGACCTATTGCTTCCGGATTCTCTTTTGGTTCAAGGGCTAAAACTTCATGTTTAACTGGCTCTAATCCCCCGGTAATGATTGGAGGTTTATCAGCACAACCAGTTAAAAGAAAAATTACACAAAGTATCAGTAATTTAATATTGTGTCCAATTATCATAATGTTGAATAATTAATATTCGCCATGTGCTATTATTCCATTTCCACCATTCTTTTTTACTTCGTACATAGCTAAATCTGCATGGGCAATCAAAGCTTTTCCATCCGATGAATTTTTTGGGTATTCTGACATTCCAGCACTAATTGTAATATGTTCCTCAATCCCATCTTTATTAAAATGATATTCCGCAACCTTTTCAATTATCCTTTCGGCTACCGGACGGGCATTTTCAATATCGGTATTTACCAACACAATGGCAAATTCCTCGCCTCCATAGCGAGCGCAGATATCAATGTTACGAATACTTTCTTTCAATATTTTTGCCACATCTATTAATACATAATCCCCATATAGATGTCCATAGGTATCATTAATACGCTTGAATTTGTCTAAATCAAGAATTAGTAAAACTAGATTTTGTTTAAATCGTTTCGCGCGACTTAATTCCTCAACAAATCTATCCTGATATGCCTTATGGTTTAACAAATCTGTCAAACCATCATGGATGGCACTTTTATGCATTATATTATATTCTGATTGCCATGATAATATTGAACTTGCTGTCGCAGTTAATACTTCAAGTAATGCAGAGTCTCTATCAGAAAATGGATTCATTTCAGCTCTTTCAACTGCAATGGAACCCTGCACATCATTATCTTTTACTATCGGTGCAGCCAGTATAGTATTAAATTTGAATTGTTCACTATCGCCCGGTATGAATCTTCCCTTTACAGAATATTTAGTAGCCCAATCCGCAGAATTTATGATCTGGCCAGAGGTGTAAGGTAATCCATGCAACGTATTTTCTATTTCAATAATATCATCAACGTCTGAATCTTCTTTAAATCCATCGACAATTTTCACTACAGCCTGAGATCCCTTACCAGTTGAAAGTGTGATGGTTAATTTATCATAACGGAAAAAGGATCTACATAGATCCCTTATTTTTTCAAATAATTCATTTTGATCTGATTTAACACCAAACGTATTAAACAAATTTGCAATTCTTAGGTGATAATCCTTTTCAGTCACCAATCTTTCTATGCGTTGCAGTCTGTTTATGCCTGTAGATATATATTTACCCAAATAGGTTAAAATTCCCTTGTCCCGTTCATTTACCGTTTTAAAATGATCGGCCAATAAAATCAAGCAACCAGCAGGGCGCTCATGGTACATCAAACCAGCAGAGCGTTCCCGGTACATCAACCGAACACCCATCATGCATTCACTTCCTCGCCATGTTTTTTCACCAAATAAATTTATCCAATTTTCTTTAGATTCAACTTGTTGCACTAAAACAGGTTCTTCCTGGTTAAGAATTGAACTACAGAGTGAATCCTCCTGGCTTATATTTTCTGGAAATTCTTTAAATGTTGATTTTTGCAATACTAATCCGCCTGAAGCGGGGTCAAACATATATGTTGCACATTTGTATTCGGGATTGATGGCAATTATCATTTGAAAAACAACTGTCAACAAACGATCATAATTCTCGCGTAATTCATCGGTCAATTCTTCATTATCAGGTTTATTATTTAATAAAGCGAATGATTTTGATGTTGGTGCTTCACTTTTTTGGCCCCCAATACTTGATTGGAAAAAGAGAAATGTAATGCTTATAAAAGCAAATATTCTAAATACGGTATAGATGGTACCATCAGGTGCAGGAAAAATAAATAATATAAACGATAAGATGACAATTGTAACAATAGTTACTTGTTTTAGATTAGCCACAACCAATAGCTCCCAATGTATAAAACTTACGGAAACTAGGTGGATTATTGAAGAGTGTTTGCGACCCTAATTTTGATTAGTAAAATACTATTATTTATTCCCGACAAGTTTAATTTTATCATCGAATTGGCCACTTTTTACTCTCGCTGGGCCATCTACCTCAGTGGAATCATGATCTTCAGCTAACATTATATCGTCCTTTTGATATGGCTTTGGACTGGATGATTTTGGAATTGTACTTGTTTCTGCAGTGATACTTGTTGGTAAAACTGTGGAATTATTATTAGTCATTGGGACTAATTGCATTCCTACAACGACAAAAGCAACTACTAATGCAGTCATTACAGTGGCATATACCGGCGTAAAACCAAAGTATGTCTTACCAACTGTGTTTGTCACATATTTCTTAGCTGAGGGTCGATTTTTCTCGAATTCTACCCGTTTCATTAGCTTTGCCGTAAACTCATCTGAAGTTTTCACTTCAGGTAGTTTTTTCATGGACTTCATTAATGAACGGATCGATTCCAACTGATCCTTCGCTTCTGGGTTCGCTTCCATAAATTCCTCAAGCTTTTTGCGCTTGGCGATTGGAAGTTTATTTTCTATATAATCGGATATTAAATCCTCAAACTGATAACGGTTCATCGATATTATTATCTCCTATCTTAATCCTTTTAACATTCCTTGCAATTGTAAACGAGCACGGTTAATCCGTGATTTTACTGTTCCAAGAGGAACTTCGACTATCTTACTAATTTCCTCATAGGAAAGTTCCTGGATATCTCGCAAAATTACCACCGTCCGAAAATGAAGGGGTAAAGACTGGATTGCCTTCTGAATTTGTTTTTCGGCAAATTGGCTCTGAACTATCTCTCCAGTATCTTGTCCAACAGCTGGTATTTGATATTCCCAATCCTTTGAACCCATTTCACTGAGGTTTGTAACTTTTCGACGCTTCTTTTTTCGTAATTCTGTCTTGGCTAGATTTCCAGCAATCGTATATATCCATGTAGAAAATTTCGCAATATTGCGATAATAATCTTTATGTGTAAATAGCTTTACCAATGTATCTTGAACTATATCTTCAGCGATAACTTCATCATTAACAAAACGATAAACGAATGTCATTAGGCGGTCACGGTAGCGATTAACTAATTCGACATAGGCTTGTTCATCGCCATTTTGGAATCTGGCAATAAGTTCCTCATCAGTAAATACGAATTGCTTATCCATGTGCTGTGAGGACCGTGAAGAGGAATTTGCTGAGTAATGATTCATCTGGCTCATTAGTTGTTTTTAAACGCTGGTCAATATTACCTAACAGTAATAATGCGTATTTTATTTCCTCCTTGCTAAAACGTTTTGCGATCTGAGATAGTTTTTTTACCACAGAAGGCGGTAGTGGTATATAACCTTTTTTTGTGGATAAAGTTCCAGAAGATAATTTTTCAAATAATAACTCTTGAAAAAGAGATGTTAGCGGATACATCAAACCAAGCATCGTTTGTCCCTGCCTGAACAAGGATTGCCCCAAAAGTAACGCCTTCCCTATATCACGCAAACCAATGGCCTGTAAAAATTCCCACCGTTGATAGTCCCGCCGCCAACCACTGAACTGATAGATCATATCCAATGTTACGGTTTCATCATTTGTAACATTAAGGGAAATTTTTTCGACTTCATTCGCAATATGATATACAGAATCACCTGCAATTTCAATTAATGCATCTATTACATTTTCAGCTGCCAACAGGTTTTTTTCTTTTAAAAAGAACCTGGTCCATTTTTTCATCTCATTGGTAAAAGGAATTTGAACTAAAACAGTATCTATGTTTTTTTTCAAATCTTTTGTCATTGCTTTTCTATCGCCGTAATCATCTTCGATAATTATCAAATTGTGGTTTTGTAGCGGATTACGGCAATAGGTCAGTAATTCTTCTCGATATTTATTTCGCAATGCTGCTGGATTTCGTAGGATGAAAAGTTTTTTACTGGAAAAAAGATCGGTTTGAGTAAGCTGATTAATAATTTCTTTATTACTTAATTCATCAGGCAATAATAATGTTTTATTTTGCTTCAACTTGCCAAATATAGCTTTGCCAATGTGTTCGATAATTAAGTGCTGCAAGTAATATTCTTCTCCCAAAAGAAAATACACTGGTTCGATATTTCCTGCCTGGACCGCGCGTAAAATATCACCTGTGGTACGCATCAGGTTTTATCCTTATCCATATGACTAACAATAACTACCATTAAAAAAGCAAAACTAAAGCTGACAAGACGTTCCGTAACGATCAGCTTTAGTTCAGTATTTGCCCAAATTATGGTTGTTAAAAATCCTGTTAATAAACCTGCTACAATACCTTTGCGAGTTGTGCCAGGCCACCAGAGGCTTAATAAAAGTGCTGGTCCAAAAGCAGACCCCAGACCACTCCAAGCATAACTCACAACGCCAAATATATTTTTTTCCTGAAGTTCCGAGAGGATAGCAATCCCAAATGAAAATAAACCTAAAATAACAATGGTGAAGCGACTAAGTCTGACGAGTGCTTTGTTAGACATATTTTTCCCAAGATACTGATGAATAAAATCCTCTGTAATAGCAGAAGTAGATACTAGTAATTGGGAATCTGCTGTTGACATCATTGCAGCTACCGCACCCGAAATTAATAAACCAGCAATTATTGGCGGCAGTAATTCTAAAGCTAAAAGGGGCATCGCCTGTTCAACGTCAAAATGATTAAAATAATCTGGACCAAAATAATTCAGTGCAACCAAGCCAATAAGGAATGCACCTGTGATACCAGGCAATGCCCATAGTATTGCAATGGTTCTAGCTTTCTTTACTTCAATAGGGTTACGTATGGCCATATAGCGGATTACAAGATGAGGTTGCCCCAAATAACCTAACCCCCAACTCAAACCACCTAAGATTACACTGACTGCAGCTAATCCTCCTCGACCCATGGTAAATGAAGCATTAGATTCACCGATTTGAAGCAGGTCATCCGAAAGGTTATATTCACTGCCCTGTAATTCAAGAAAACCAGCGAGCGGAAGTATTACTAATGTTCCAATCATTAAGATTCCTTGTAAAAGGTCAGTCCAGGCTACAGCAAAAAATCCGCCCATCAAGGTATAGCTAATAATTACTGCTGCACCAATTGTAATACCATTAACCGGTGATAAACCAAATAGTGAATTGATAACCTTCCCAGAGGCATGAAATTGTGCAGAAACGTAAAAAGTGAAGAAAAAAGCAATTATTACGGCGGAAAATAATCGAATTACGTTGGAATTGTCCTGGTATTTTCGATGCAAATACTCCGGTATGGTCAATGCATCATATTTTTCTGTTTCTATACGCAGTCTCTCAGCAATGAGATACCAGGAAGCAATAATTCCTGCGGTTATACCTATGACTGTCCAGGCTTCACCTAAACCTACAGAAATTGCTGCGCCAGGCAAAGCCAACAATAACCACGCTGATTCGCCGGAAGCTCTTTCCGAAAATGCAGTTACCCAAGGGCCCAGTGTCCTGCCTGCTAAAAAATAGTCCTCCTGGGATTTATTGAATTTCATGGTTTTATAACCTACTCCAATAAGAAAAACCAGATATAGAATAAATATGATACCAACTATATTCATTTCAAATCCAAGCGGCTATGATTCCAAGTAATAGACAATAAACACCAAACCAGTGGAATTTTCCTGTTTTCAATAAATTAAGCAACCATTTCAGAGCTGCCCAACCAACCAGAAACGATGATAAAAGACCCACAGCCATAACATCCATGCCTAGGGATATCTTGTCAATATCCATTGCTGTTAGAATTCCTGCGCCTGCAATAGCTGGGATAGCCAACAAAAATGAAAATCTGGCTGCTTCTTCAGCAGATAGACCCATCATTAAGCCTGTGCAGATTGTAGCACCAGAGCGAGATATCCCAGGAATGATGGCTAACGCCTGGGCTAAACCAATGCCGAATCCTTTGACTAAAGTCAAATCTGATTTCTTGTTCAAAAACCATTTGGACGAAATTAGTATAATTCCTGTTACAATCAATGCCAACGCTACAGAATGTGTATTATCAAACATTAAGGCAATTTGATCCTTTAATGATAATCCTACTATTATAGCAGGTGTTGTCCCCAATACCAAGGTGAAGATATATGTTCTAGTATTATAATCTTTGATGTCACTAAGTAATCTATGAATATCGGGCCAGAATACTACTAGGATACTCATTAGTGTTCCAATATGTAGGATTACCTCAAAGGCATTACCTGGAACATTAATACCTAATAATTTCTGTCCGAGTACCAAATGCCCTGAGCTACTTACAGGAAGAAATTCTGTTATTCCCTGCAAGATGCCTAAAATGAGTGCATCAAGAAAATCCATTCCGTGAATTTATAAGGTATAACCTAAAAACCGAATAGTAGGATTAGGTCAATCCAATGACACCGATCATTCGGCCAGCTTTAGATCCACTACGTCGGTAAGAAAAATATTTATCTGGATTGCATTTCGTGCATTCGTCGGATGACAAAATATTTTTTTCCAAAACCTGACTACCTAAAAGCTGGATAGTGGCAACTCGTTGCAAGTCTAGAAATGAACGATCACGATTACCATTAATTAGACAATCAATTGGAAATTTTTTGGATACCTCAGGACCGATCTCAAAACAACATTGGCGAATCGAAGGACCTATGAATGCAATAATTCCTTTCCTACTACCACCTTTTTGGGCCATTCTATTAACTGTATCAGGTATAATCCTTTTTTCAACACCACGCCAGCCAGCATGCACCAACCCAATTACACCATTTAGTGGATCCGCTAGGAATAACGGGATACAGTCCGCAACCTGAATGGATAATACTATTGAATTTGATTTGCTTATCAGAGCATCGGTTCCCGCAATTTCACCAGGTTTATAGATAAATTTTACTTCCGCAGAATGTACCTGTTTTGGATTCACAACATGATTCGGGTTCAGACCTACTAAGGTGGATAATCCCCGTCTATCATCTAGTTTTTTATGGTGAAATGAACGTAGGGAAAATGCTGCGCGAATTCTATCGGATTTAAATAGATCTGATAAATCCAAGTACGATTCTAATGGCATCTATAATGATTTACTATGGTGCGATGCCTTGCAGTGATAAGAACGAATTTCCTTTGAAAAAACCAGTCTTGGTAATCTTTTCATCCCTATAGCGAAGAACTTGCAGGGCCGTATTCAAATTTGGATTGGCACTAGAAAATGACACGATTTTCGAATCGCCATGAAATTCATAAAGATTGGACAGTCGCTGAGCAATTGATACCCGCCCATTATCCTGGTTATTGAAAATGACATGAAGCAATTTTGTGTATTCCAGCGCCTGTTGGAATATTTCATCCTTGATATTTACTGAATAACTACTAGTAATTATGGCCAGTCCATTCATGTGAGGACCAATATTTCTACGGTTCAAAACATCCAAATCCTGCCAGCTTTCATTGCCTACAACCTGAGTGTTTAAATGATAAATAGGGAATTGAGTACTAATGTAGGCTAGGTGTTCCGGATGTACTGGTAGATACAATGCCTGGATAGTATTTAAATCTATCTTCGCTGAATCAAATTCTGTCAATACTTCCTGGTCTTCATCTTCAGGAATATTAAATAAATCCTCATCAGATAGTTCGAAAAGAAAATCTAGACTATCGAATTCCATGCCTAGGTATTCATCGAAACTTTCTTCTTTTTTCACCAGGTTGAACGCCACTTTTCGTAAACTTTTAAACTGTCGTTTCAAATCCGTAGGTATACCTGAATACCATTCTACAGCTACTATTTTCTTCCCCAGAATATCGGCTTCATTTACAAAAGCATCCACCAATGCATGACCGAATTTATCTGCAGGGGCTAAAATGGCTAAACTGTCCAATTTGAGTGTATTCGCTAAATAGCGTGCTGCTATCTTTCCACGCGTTTGGAGATTAGAGTTCAACTGGTAAATATTACTCCCCAACGAGGTCAAACCATCTTGAGTAGAACTTGGCACAAGCAAGGGTATATTTTTCCCCTGCACAGTATTAGCTGCCACCAATGCATTAGTCGTACTGATAGGGCCAATAATTGCTTTTACAGCCGGATTACTCTCCAAAGCATTTACTGAACGAATGGTTTCAATTGCACTACCCCGATTGTCTTTGATTATTAACGCAATTTTTTGGTCCTGGTCATTAATTAATTGTATCGCTTTATACATCCCGCGTAGGAAAGAATTCCCAGCCATCATATTATCCCCAGTCAATGGCAGAATAACCCCAACAGTCACTGTGGACATTGGCGGTTCATATGATGCTCGCAGTAATTTTTCGTATAAATCGTAATATGCTACAGGCACTTGTTCTGGATGCAACGCGTAAAGGGTTAGGGCGCATTTATCTGGGTATCCTGAAGCGATATCATTGAAAGCATTAGCTAAGGTACAAATGGTTCTCTGGTCCGTGACTATCTCGACCATTAGTAATTCGGCTATTATTTCAGGTGCAATATTCAATTGAATCGTTTGAATGATACGTTCATCAATTAGAGCGAGAAATTCATCATCATTGGCTAAAGTTCGAGCTCTGATATACATACGAAAAGCTGAACCAAAATTTTCTTCATCAATAAATATATCACCAAACTTCAAAAATATATCTTTAATGTATTGGTCTGTAGGAAATGATTGCAAGAATTCACGACCTATTTCTTTTGTCATATCGATTTTTTTAAGAGCATAGGTTGTTTTAAGTAATAGTATTTTTGCGGTCGATTCGTAAGCGCCCAATGGTTTTTCCAAGAGCTTATTTAGTATAGTTTCTGTGGTTGCAAAACGATCTTCATTAAAATGTTCTACAGCCATATCTAATTGTTTTTGAATCAAACGTGATTGAAACCAGCTTTGGCTAAAAACAGGCACTATAAAAAATAGCAAAAGTATGATATCCCTCATCAATCTTCTCTGCAGTATTAGGTCAATTTTCAGAAAGTGGAAAATCTCGCGCATCTTAAATACTTTCATTCTCGGTGAGTATTATTCTTTTTTCCATTATTCCAAACCATTATTTAATCAATGATAGAAAATACATAAAGAGATAGTGAAACACCATCAAAATGGATGACTACACACAATAGTACATACTTATCTTAAACGAAAAGGTTTCAAAATAGGCAGCGTAAGATTAAAGATAAGTGCGGTGTTTTGTTTAAAAGTGGGAAATGTTAAGAGTGAGTGAGTTACCCTCACTCACTCTTACGATAAATACCCTCCCAAAAATTATAATAAAAAACATAACATTTATCATGTAAAGCAAGATTCTGATATACGTCCTGGGTCAAATGAAGTTTGCTCAGCTCATATCTTGGTAATTTATTGTGCTTGAAAAAGAAGAAATCACCATCATCCAAATGCTCACTGTAATTCAAAACACCCGAAATGAATATCAGCTTAAATCTATTTTGTACGATTGACCTTGAATCATAATCAATCTTGTTTTGCTCGCTGATCATTTTATCAGAATTATATAGATAGCTCAGGTTGAAATGCAGATCATGAATCTTCTTTTTAAAATTTGGTTTAAAATCAGGTGTAAACATTTGTAACAGTTTGCCTGATATTTTAGGTAATTCAAATGATCTGGGTCACATTTAAAACCTTTTTGTAATCGTTTGGATTGAGCAGGGATTAATATTCTTTGACTTCTTTAATTGTACCGTCTGCATTGTAGTAAGTCCATTTACCATCATAACTCCCCCAAAAATCAGTGTTTCCTTCCGATTCAATCTTTCCAATGAATGTATCATCTTTCCACTCACCTACATACTTTATGCCATTAGGATGAGTGTATGTACCCTGGCCATTGTATTCACCATCCTTCCATTCGCCTTTCCATCCTTCTCCATCAGTGTATTTAATTGTGCCCAGACCATTCCTCTCGCCATCCTTCCACTCGCCTACATACGTTGCACCATCAGCGAAATTAATTGTACCTAGGCCGTTTAATTTCTTACCATCTTTCCATTCGCCTTTCCATTGCTCTCCATCAGCATATTTAATTGTACCTAGACCGTTTAATTTCTTACCATCTTTCCATTCGCCTTTCCATTGCTCTCCATCAGCATAGGTTAATGTACCCTGACCATTGTATTCACCATCTTGCCACTCACCTACATACGTTGTGCCATCAGCGTATTTAATTGTACCCTGACCATTGTATTCACCATCTTGCCACTCACCTACATACGTTGTGCCATCAGCGTATTTAATTGTACCCAGGCCATCCCGATCACCATCCCAAAACTCGCCTACATATTTTGAACCATTAGTATATTTAATTGCAACTTGACCATTTAATTTCTTACCATCTTTCCACTCGCCTTCCCATTGTTCTCCATCAGGATAGGTTAATGTACCATGACCATTCCTCTTGCCATTACTAAACTGACCTATATACTTTGAACCATCAGGATAGGTTAATGTACCCTGACCATTATATTCACCATCTTCCCACTCACCTACATACGTTGTGCCATTTAGATAAAGGTATGTACCCTGACCATTATATTCACCATCTTCCCACTCACCTACATACGTTGTGCCATTTAGATAAAGGTATGTACCCTGACCATTCCTCTCACCATCTTGCCACTCACCTACATACGTTGTGCCATCAGCATGATTAATTGTACCTTGTCCATTTAATCTCTTACCATCTTTCCATTCGCCTTTCCATTCTTCTCCATCAGCGTATTTAATTGTACCCAGACCATTTAATCGTTGGTCTTCTTGCCACTCACCCTTCCATTGCTCTCCATCAGCATAGGTTAATGTACCCTGACCATTGTATTCACCATCTT
>Ga0257111_1000404_pt1 | contig 17945 bp, 16 predicted proteins | sample LP_taG_6_FD_191567 | JGI IMG/M metagenome (GOLD analysis project Ga0257111, IMG submission 191567) | Marine microbial communities from Northeast Subartic Pacific Ocean, Canada - LP_J_2015_P26_500m | ecosystem: Environmental > Aquatic > Marine > Oceanic | place: Canada: Northeast Subartic Pacific...
ACAGCTGGATTTTTTGGGTATGTGAAATCATGTAAGATGATCTTGCCGCCCGGCTTGAGATGATCCACACAATTTTTCACAAGTATTTCTGGGTCACAATACTTTGGCAGATAGGATGCGGTGATGCAATCAAACTTTGAATCCAATTTGAATTTTTCCGCATCGTCAAGAATAAACAAGATGTTATCAAATGAATTTGAATTCTTTTTTGCCACATCAAGATAACTTTTGGTGATGTCAATGCCAACTATCTCTGCACTGGGAAATTTTTCTGCGATTTCTCTGGTAAGAATGCCAGTGCCACAGGCTAGATCCAAGAAAGAATTGCCATCAGAAATTTGTTCCAATATCTTTTTCTTCCAGTATCTGTCCTTGCCTAACGTGCCATACGAAACAACGCCATCATATGTTGATCCAGTATCATCAAAAAACTTAGGTACAAGATTTTTTGCCGATTCTGCCAACATTATATATCACACACCAAGTAATTTAAAGAATAATGGTAAATGAAAAAATTCAGAATGTATTATCAAGATTAGAAAAGGACATTGATTATGAGGAAATGCATAGAGACGAGATTCCTAGTGAGAAGAGACTGAACTGCATATCAAAAAACATTGGAACGTTTTACAACATTCTGCTAAAATCCATAAACGCCAAAAAAGTTCTTGAAATCGGTATGTCTGTAGGTTACTCTGGGCTCTGGTTTGCTGATGCAATAATGTCAAACACCCAAGATGGTCAAATTATCACAATTGACAGAGAGCAATTTAAGATTGATAGTGCAACACGGAACTTTGAGGAGGCTGAAGTAAGTTCTCTAATCAAAATCAGGAAGGGTGAAGTTAGAAAAATTTTGCATGAGATAAAGGAAGAGTTCGGCGAAAATTATTTTGATTTTATTTTTATCGATGCGGATAAGGAAAGTTATATTGAATATTTTGATCTGTGTTTACCACTGGTAAGAAAGGGTGGAATAATTGGTGCTGATAACATTTTGTTTCCAGAAAGGTTCAACGAGATGATGGCAGATTATTTATCCCATGTTAGGAGTAATCCAAATATTCAATCAGTCACTGTACCAATCGATAATGGTGAGGAAGTAACCATAAAACTATGATAAAATAGATGATTATGTTTTCTTTATGCCTAATGTTCTGTTTTTAAGCCTGAGGTAGTGATTATGGCATTTTCTACATCTTGTTGCTGATAATGAATTTCTTGCTCCGCAAGTGAAGCAGATCTTCATATGTAGCCTAGCTTTTTGTGCAATTTGCTTTTTTTCAGGATCTGTTATTGCCATGTTTTTTCACAGTTAAAACCTCACGTATAAAACTACTTTTTTTCCATCTTACCAGCTAATAGAATTGGTATTTCCGTCGGTCTTTTAGCGACAGGTATGTTAGCCTTTGCAAACATTGCTATTTTGGATTCAGCTGAGCCATAATTTCCCATAACTATTGCACCTGCATGACCCATTCTTTTTTCTTTTGGGGCTTTCCTTCCAGCTATATATCCAACAACAGGTTTCTTGAAACCGATATCAATAATATGCTCAGCCAATGTTTCTTCCGCCTGGCCACCTATCTCACCAACAATTACCACACCCTCAAGTTCAGGTTGATCCTTTATCATGTCAAATGCATCAATCATTCTTGTACCATTAATTGGGTCACCACCTATTCCAAGAGTAAGATTTTGACCAAACCCTGAGGTAGTTAAATTATTAGAAATTTCATAAAGCAAGGTTCCGCTCTTTGATAGTACAGCAATATTACCTTCCATAAACGGACTTGCTGGCATAATTCCAATCTTAATCAATCCAGGAATTATTACACCAGGAGTATTTGGCCCAATCATAATGGCGTTGTTTTGTTTAGCAATTTCAATAGCATGCATGGTATCACGAACCGGTACATGTTCTGGAATTGCTATAAGAAGTTTGATGCCAGCTTCAAATGCTTCTTTTGCAGCTTCCAAAAAGAATTTTGCGGGAACAAAAACAATAGAGATCTTCGCTTTACTTGCAGCGACAGCTTCTTTCATCGTTTCGTAAATTGGCACATCTTGAAATTTTTGACCTCCCTTTCCAGGTGTTACTCCAGCTGCGATGTTTGTACCATATTCTAACATTAATTTTGTATGGACGGAACCAAATTTTCCCGTAATACCTTGAACTATCACTGGTTGTTTTTCATCCTTCTCATTGTTTTTCCCCTTTAGCAATTCAAAAATATCAGCCAGTTTTTGTCACCTCTATAACAATCCCATTAATTGCCTGTTCAACAGAAGTAAACATTTTTGTTTTTGTATCTTTCAACATTTCTTTTGATTTTTCTGATTCCGCACCCATTAATCTTGCGTAAACTGGAAGATCAATCAATTTATCATCATACGCTTTAATGAATGCCGAAGCAACTATTGTTGTTTTAACAATTCCACCATAAAGATTTACTAGTATTGCCTTGACTTTTTTCATTTTGCTAATCAAAGTCAAAGCCTCATAAACTGATTTTTCAGTTGCACCGCCGCCAACATCAAGAAAACATGCAGGTTTTCCACCATTATCAGCAAGCATGTCGAACGTTGACATAACTAATCCAGCACCGTTTCCAACTACTGCAATATTGCCATCCAATTCAACTAGCGAAAATCCACTTTTCTCTGCTTTTTCTTCAAGTTCTGTTTGTTCTTTGTATTTCAGAAGCTCCTCATGCCTAAAATTAGAATTATCATCAGTCATGATTTTACCATCGAGCGCTAACATGGAACCATCTTTGAGAATAACAAGGGGATTAATTTCTGTGAGTTCCGCCTCTTTTTCCACAGTTAATTTTGATAATTTTTGTAGTATATCAACAAAGTATTTTACAGATTTTTCCCCTAGCCCAATTTTCACAGCTATCTCTTCCGCAGTTTTTTTTGAAACATTACCTAAACCAACTTCTCGTATGACCTGATTTTTCACTGATTCTATTTCAACACCGCCCTCAGCTGAAGAAATTACAGTGTAGCATCTTTTACTTCTATCAAGAAATAATGAAAGATAAATTTCCTTTTCATATTCGGACATCTTTTCCAGTAAAACCGCCCTAGTTTTTTCACCCTTAATTATAATGTCTAAAACCTGTGGGTATTTTAATTCAAATTCATCTTCATTGTTACATTTTTGGATTCCACCTGCTTTTCCGCGTCCACCTACAGGAACCTGTGCTTTTATAACGAAAGGAAATCCAATTTTTTTAGCATCTTTTCTTCCCTTTTCAATATCATTAGACGAAATACTATCTGGTACTTTAATATCATATTCTTTGAATAGTTCCTTAGCCTGATATTCTAATAATCGCATGAAAATAATCAGAATTGGAAGTTTATAATCGTACCATTAATTTATGTCATTTTAATTTTTTTTCTAACAGATTAACAGTTTCTATGAATAAATCCTTGCTCTTTTTTGAAAGTCTTTCAGGAAATTCTTCTAATGTAAATACAAACTGTTGTTTAAATGCTGGTACTATCATTCCACCAGATACAATTAGTTGCTCAATAACGTATCCGTTTGTCAGTGAACAAACTATCTCTTCATAAGAATTATCTTCTTCTTCCATAGTCTGACGATAAAGAATTATTGGTGTATTTGTCTTTTCTACTATTTGTGAACCTTTTTTCAAAAGATCTACTAGGTGCTGGATTGACCAGGTATCAAGACTAATCTGCTTGACCATATATGATCTACGTATTTTTTGTATTTATGATGATTGATTACTAAAAGATTAGCTTATTCAACCGAAATCTTGATTTTCTGACCATCAATATCATCATCCTTGTATTTTTTACATGTTTTGGTAAAATTCACTGATTTGACTCTGACCAGAAAGGCAAGTTCTTCAGTCTTATCTTTCAACATATCTATAGATTCTACATCCAAATCCAAAATTGATGCTAGATTTAAAACATCAGTTGGGTTATAACCTCGTTCTTTTCTTAGTGTCTGTAGTCTTCTTGCTAGATCTTTGATCAAACCTTTTGTCATCAATTCTTCATTCCTTACAGCAGAAATTATTCCTATCAGGTTATTCCTTTTTGAGAATGTAAAGCCTTCCTGTACATCAAAATTTATTATGAAATCATCGATATCTAGAGAAATCATGTGATCATCAACATCAAATGTAAACGAGTGTTTTTTTGCTAAATTTTGGATTATCTCTTCAGGATCGGTTTTTCCAAAAATCTCTAGCAATTTTTGTAGGTTTTGTTTTGCCTTCGGACCGATTGTTTTTCTATTAAGCTCCACCTTTGGTATAACTGGTAGGTTTGCCTCTTTCATCTCAAGAAACTCTGACATGCCTATATGGTTTTCAAGTTCAATTATTTTATAATTCTCCACATTCAATTGGGTTCGTAATAGCTCTGACAATAATTCAATCTTTTCGCGTTCACCTTTTTCAACACAAATTATTGCTTGATCCAATGGCCATCTTCTTTTCAACTTTGCTTTCATTCTTGCAGCAGCACAAATTGACACAATTGTATTCATCAGGTCAAACGCTTGTTCAATCTCTTCATTCACAAGTGATTTATCTGGTTTTGGCCATTCATCCAAAAGAATCGATTTTTTTACATTGAATATTGAATGATATAGGTATTCGCTTGTAAATGGAGAAAAAGGATGTATCAAAATATCCAACTTTTTTAGTGCATCAGCTAGAATTGCATAAATAGAAAATCTTCTGTCTTTTTTAGTTTCATCATCATTCCAAAGTTCTGGTTTTGTCATTGGGATGTAAATTTGGCTCAATGAATTAATTAAGAAATCTTCAATTGATTTTGCTGATTCATGAAACCTACAGTTTTTGTTTAATTTTGTACAGGTTTCAATCATATTTTGTAGTTTTGACAGTAACCAATTATCAGTATGATTAAGCAAACCTTCGTTTTTTGCCCAGTTAACAGTTGATTTGCTTATATCAAACTTATCGTATTCACTATTCTGTTTAAAGTATAAATGAATGTGAAAAAGTGTACTCAGAATTTGATACGGTCTTGACATCAGCTCCTTTGTACTAAAATTCAGGGTTTCAATTGGACTAGACTTCCACATGAAATAGAATCTTACAAGATCCACCGGATATTTGTCAAGCAGATCAGATGCATCAAGTACATTACCAGTACTCTTACTCATCTTGTTTCCCTTTTCATCTAGAACATGTCCTTGGAACAGAAAAGAATTGTAAGGCGGAATATCTTTGTTGTTAAGAATCACATTTTCAATTAAAAGCGTGTATGCCCATCCACGTGTTTGATCAATACCTTCTGTCAAAAATGGTACAGGAATATTTTTACTGTATTCATCATCACTTAACGAAGCAAAAGGTGCAGCCCCGCTGTTATGCCAAGTGTCTAAAACAAACTCTTCTCGTTGCATTTTTGCACTACATTTTTTACATTTGATAGAAATTCTATCTATCCATGGTCTATGTAACTCAAAGTCAGATCCATCAGGTAGATCCTCAGCTGCTTCTATAATTTCTTTTCTTGAAAATAGTTTTTCTTTATTTTCACATTTTGTACACTTCCAGATTGGTATTGGACAGCCCCAGAATCTTTCTCTCGAAATACACCAAGGATGCTTCTCTTTTATGATTTCTAAAAATCTATTTTTTGGTTGTTCAAAAAAGTATTCTACTTTTTCTGCAGCGTGAATTGCTTTTTCATCAAGTCTATCAAGCATGTAAAAATATTCCCTTCTTGCAAGCCAAACTAGTTTATGCTTAGAACGCCAGCATAACGGATATTTGTGCTTGATTTTACCAATTTTCACTAAAGCATTTTTTTCTTTAATATCCTGCACAATTTTTTCATCGGCGTCGCGTACAAACATCCCAGTATATTTACCTGCATCATCTGTGAACTTTACTTCATCATCAATAGGGGAAAATATCTCAACTTTTCGTTTCATAGCGATGTTATAGTCATCCTCACCATTTGCTGGAGAAAGATGGACAATTCCTGTACCTGTGTTCACATCAACAAAATTCTCAGCAATTGTAATGTGATAGTTTTCCTGTTTTGACATTTTTTCTAATCCAGAAATATTATCAAGCAGGGGATGGGTGTATTTTTTATTCTCAAATTCAGAACCATTTACTGTTTTCAATACTTGATAATCTTCTATCTTCACTTCTTTCATGAATTCTTCAAGGCGAATTTTTCCAACGATCCACGTCTCATTGATGACTGAAACATAAACATATTCTTCATTTGGATTGAATCCAACCATCGCATCAGTTACAAGCGTAAATGGCATAGTAGTCCAGACAATCAAATAGACATTTTCATCTTGTAGTTTTACTTTGTAATACAACGAAGGATCTTGAATCATTTCATAACCTTGATTCACTTCTGAATGACTAAGGGAAGTTTGGCAACTTGGGCAATACGCAACAACCCTATATCCTTCAGTAAGGATACCATTTTCATCAGCACGTTTTAACAACTGCCATTCTCTTTCGATATATTCGTCCTTGTATGTCCAATATGCATTTTCTTGGTTAAACGACATTCCTAATTTTTTATCAACATCTATCCATTTCTTATGGAATTTTGATACAATTTTTTTACATTCAACGACAAGATTTTCAATTTGCTCCGGAGTTGTGATGTCACTTTTACCATTTTTAATTCCAAGTTCTTTCTCAGCTTGTAATTCGACCGGAAGACCTTGTGTATCCCAACCTGCATTAAAAACTATTTTTTTTCCATCAAGTGTATTGAATCTATACCACAAGTCCTTGAAGACACGGCCCCTAAGATGTCCCGCATGTGGTTCGCCATTTAGAGTAGGCGGTCCTTCAATGAACGTAATTTTTTCTTGCTTGTTTGGTGATTCGTCAATTAACTCCTGCAAATTAAGTTTTGAAAGATAATCACTGGTTGTTTGTTCTATATCTTTTAGGTTAAACTCATTTCCAAGTTCCATATATCGCTCTCGAGTATTATCTCTTATAACAGTACGTGAATTCTCTGACATTATCTGAATGAAAATGTTTGATGATATATCTCAGGAATTAAACAATTCTAGAAAAATTGTTTTTGTAACTGGAGCAGGAATTTCACAAGAAAGTGGAATTCCCACTTTTAGGGGGAAAGATGGTTATTGGAGAAAACATGATCCTATGAGACTTGCAACGATAAGTGCATTTTATGATGATCCAAAACTAGTTTGGGAGTGGTATGAGGATAGGAGAAAAAACATCCTAGCGGTGAAACCAAATGATGGTCATTTTGCAATTTCAAAGATGGAAAAATTCAAGGATGTGGTAGTATTGACACAGAATATTGATGGTTTACACCAGCGCTCTGGCAGTACAAATGTTCTGGAATTACATGGTAGTATAATTCGGATTAAATGTACAGTTTGTAATTTTATGGATAATATTACTGAAAATTTTGAATTACTTCCACCTAAATGCGAGTGTGGAAACATTCTAAGACCTGACGTTGTTTGGTTTGGAGAAGCACTGCAGCAAGATATCTGGGAAAATGCAATAAAACAGGCCAGTATATGCGATATAATGATTATTGCAGGAACGTCCCTTGCTGTTTCGCCTGCAAATACGTTACCACTCTACGCAAAACAAAACGGTGCAACTTTGATTGAGGTAAATCCTGAAAAAACTGTTATGTCGAATGAGATGGATCTTTCAATACAGGCAACCTCTGCAATTGTATTACCAAAACTACTCTCTATTTTAAAAAATGTGTAATTTAACTTTGGAATATATACTTCATAATCAAGTTTCAGATATTGGTTAATGTTCTTGTCGTCGGTTCAGGTGGAAGAGAACATGCTATCGGCTGGAAACTTGGTCAAAGTGATAATGTTAATACTGTTTTTTATGCGCCTGGAAATGGCGGTACATCAAACAATGTAGATATCTCTGTTGATAATTTAGAAGAATTATCTAGGTTTGCTTCTGAGAATAATTGCATTACAATAATAGGACCTGAGGCACCTCTTGCAGCTGGTATTGTTGATATGTTTAATGAAAAAGATTTGAAGATATTTGGACCAACAAAAAAAGCTGCACAGTTAGAATCAAGTAAGATTTGGGCAAAAAAGTTTATGAAACGAAATAATATTCCTACTGCCACATTTGAGGTATTTGATAATGCGTCAAAGGCGAAAGAATATGTTAACAGAATCGAACATAATGTTGTCATAAAAGCTGACGGTCTAGCAGCTGGAAAAGGTGTAATCGTCTGTAATAGCAGAAACGAAGCTGAAGAAGCTATTGATATGATGTTGGTGAATAAGAAATTTGGAAAGGCGGGAAGCAATATAATAATTGAAGATAGAATTGATGGCGTAGAAGCATCGCATTGTCTGATGGAAAAATCGCAATTCCAATGGCAACAAGCCAAGATCATAAGAGAATTTATGATAATGATATTGGTCCTAACACGGGTGGAATGGGTGCTTATTCTCCCACGCTAGTTATAGATGAGAATCTTTCTAAAGAAATACAGAAAAAAATTATTGATAAAACAATTTCGTCCTTAGAAAATGAGGGAATTGTGTTTAAAGGATTTCTTTACGCTGGAATAATGCTAAAAGATGGTGAACCATATGTTCTTGAATATAACGTTAGAATGGGTGACCCTGAGTGTCAACCAATCTTAATGCGAATGGATTCAGATCTTTTTCAATATTTGAATGCAAGTATTGGGGGCACTTTAGAAAAACTATCTCCAATTTCATGGAAAAATAAATCTGCAGTTTGTGTTGTTTTGGCATCAAAAGGTTATCCTAATTCCTATTCAATTGGTGATGAAATTTTTGGATTGGATGAGGTTTTTGATAATGCACATGTGTATCACGCTGGAACCAAAATGAGAAATGCAAAGATTGTGACAAACGGTGGGCGTGTTTTAGGTGTAACTGCGTTAGGCGATACGCTAGATTTAGCCATTAAAAATGCATATAGCGTTGCTGAAAAAATTTCATGGAAAAACAAATACTCTAGAACTGATATTGGGAAAAAAGGCCTATCTTACCTATGATACTTTGATAATCTCATCTTCCGTAATTATCAAATCAATTTTAATATCATGAGATTCAGTAGGTACAGATTTCACAATTTGTTTTGAGTAAGTTAATGATATTTTTACTGCATCTATGGAAGAGAGAAACTTATCATAGTAACCCTTTCCATATCCTAATCTATCCCCTGATCTTGAAATTCCTATAGTAGGAATTAGTATACAGTCAATCTTTTCCATTTTTTTACAACTATCCTTTGGTATCATTATACCAAATTCACCTTTTTCTAATTTTCCAAGATCCGGAACAACATAAAATTTCAGATTATTGTCTACGATCTTAGGTAGAAGCATGTTTTTACCTTGTTTCAATATGTCTAGCATAATATCATATGTGTCAATTTCACTACCAATCGAAAAATAACAAGCAATATTTTGTGAGTTGATATATGAGTCAACCTTCTTGATGTTTTGATATATCTTACCACTTGATATATTTCTAAATTCATCTGATATTGCATCTCGTTTCTCAAGAAGATGCTTTCTAAGTGCAGTCTTTTGAATACTAACCGACAATTTCCTTACTTAATGATGCAGCAGTAACAGTATTTTTTAGTAACATAGCAACTGTCATAGGTCCCACTCCACCTGGAACTGGTGTAACCCATGATGCTTTCTGAATAATGTCATCATAATCTGTATCACCAACTAATTTACCATCATGTCTTGAAATTGCAACATCAACCACTATAGCATCCTGTTTTATCATATCTGAAGTCAGTTTAAATTTTGTTCGATCACCTACCGCAGTTATAATTATGTCAGCATTTTGGCAAAACTCTTTAAGGTTTTTAGTTTTTGAGTGGCAAGTGATGACAGTGGCATTGTTTTGCAGTAGTAAATGATAGAGTGGTTTTCCTATCAGATTACTTCTATTAATCATTACCACATTTTTGCCTTCAAGGTTAATTTTATAATAATAAAACATCTCCATTATTCCAGAAGGTGTACATGCCTTCAAGATAGATTTTCCCATAGATAACAATCCAACATTTTGAGGAGTCAAACCATCAACATCTTTTATAGGTGATATTCTAGAAACTGTTGCAAATTCATTCAAATGGTTTGGTAATGGCAGTTGAACAAGTATACCATGCACTTCTTTATCCTGGTTAAGTTTACTTATTATTTCGTCAAGTTGTTTTTGTGTAGTTTCAGTAGGTAACTTATGATCTTTTGTTTTAATCCCAATTTTTTCACATGCTATGTGTTTATTTTTTACATAAGTTGCAGATGCTGGATCATCACTTACTAAGACTGTAGCTAGACATGGTTCTACTCCTTCTGATTTTAGTTTTTCAACAGCATTTTTCAAAATTTCTTTAACTGTGTTTGAAACCTCAATACCATCTATTTTTTGCCCAGTCATATCGCTAATTTGTAGTTTAACGGTATTTAATTTAAGCCAAAACCAAAATATTTCTTTAATTTTCCATGCTTATGCAAATCAGTTGCTTAAATAGAAATTTTGCATAAAATCATCATGTTTAATCTCAGATGTTCATATTGTGCTACAAATTTTTGTGAACATAATTGTAAATGTAAATGTCATAATAAAAACTGGTCAAAAACTGGTTAAATCAGTTATCAAAAAATCAACTAATAGTTTAGTAAATAAAAATAGGCGGGGTGAACGAAACCCCGCCAACCTAACATGATGTGTTATCTAGATTATTTTAGAATAAAAGGCACGCGTAGAAATAATCAGTATGAATGATACTATATGATTAATTATTACGTTGGTCAAAATTCCTATTCTCAAAAATTTATATTCATAGTTTTATAAAATGATTGAAGATGGCACAACAGCTAAGACCATCAAAAACGGCTTCAAAAAAGCCAAAAATTGATTGGTCGCGTAGAGAGGAAGCGGATAATTTTGCTAATACGGTAAAGCTTTACCGACAGGGTAAAATCAATCATGATAATTTTAGACGTTTTCGTCTGCAACATGGCGCATATGGTACAAGAATGACCGATGATTACGCGATGGTTAGAATTAAAATTCCTGCAGGTCAGATTTACCCTAACCAATTAGAAAAAATTGCTCAACTAAGTGAAATGTATTCAATTGGTAGTGCGCATATATCAACTAGAGAGAATATTCAACTACATTGGGTTGTCCTTGAAGATGTTTCAGAAATCATGCATGGGCTTGCTGATGTTGGACTAACATCCCGTGAAGCATGTGGTAATACAGTTAGAAATGTAATGTGTAGTCCATTATCGGGAGTTTGTAATGATGAAGAGTTTGATGCAACATCATATGCAATTGCAACTGCAAGGTTTCTTCTAAGGAATCCACTAAACCAATCACTACCCAGAAAATTTAAGTTCAATTTTTCATGCTGTGAAAAACATGGAATGACTAGAATAGTTGACGTTGGGTTAATTCCTCAAATTAGAGAACTTGATGGGAAAAAGCAGCGTGGATTTAAGATATTTCTTGGCGGTGGTCTTGGGAATAAATCATTTGTAGGCCACCAACTTGAGGATTTTACATCAGAAGAAGATCTTTTATACACATCAATCGCTGTTCTACAAATTTTTGATAGGATGGGTAATAGAAAGAATATGGCAAGGAATCGAATGCGTTATCTTGTTGATGAAATGGGTTGGAATAAATTTCAAAATTTGGTTCTTAAGCAGCGTACAATTGTCAGGACAACACAATCAGTAATTGTAAGATTAAATATTAACCAAAAACCAAATGAAATTAAAAGACCTATTTCTGTTTCTAGTAAAAATGGTTCAATACCTGATGGTTATGCACGATGGTTAAAGACTACTACCTACAAACAGAAACAGGAAGAGTATAGGGCTGTTTTTATCACACTTGAATCTGGGGATATAACTGCAAATCAACTTCGTGTTATGGCAGAAATCGCTAAGGATTTTTCAGCTGAAGGTTTTGCACGCAATGGTTTCTCGCAGGATATTATACTTAGATACGTACATGAAAGTGATCTACCAAATCTTTATTCTAGGTTGCTTGAAGCAGGATTAGCAAATTCAGGTTCGCTAACTATGGCCTCACCTGTTGGTTGTTCTGGCACTTCATCTTGTAACTTGGCTCTTACAAACTCTCACAGAATGGCAAAAGAGATTCAACGTAAATTCTTGGATTTAAAACTAGATCAAGACGACGATTTAAGAGATGCATCAATTAAGATCAGTGGGTGTCCAAATTCTTGTGGTCAACATGAAGTTGCTACCATTGGATTTTTTGGTGGTGGTGCAAGAGTAGGAAGTGACATGTACCCTAACTATAGCATGTCTCTGGGTGGTAGATTTGATGAGAAATCCATGCTTGGTGTAACATGTATGAGAGTGCCTGTAAAACGTACTATACCTGTCATCTTAAAAATAATTGAACTCTATAGGGAAAACAAACAATCTGATGATACTTTTTCTCGTTGGATTGATAGAATTGTGCATGGTAATGAATCATCACAAATAAAATCTGTAGCTGATATGAAAAAATTACTTTCACCACTAGTTATTCCACCGTCGAAGGATGACGATCCAGACTTTTATGTTGATTATGGAAGTGACACTAGTTATCACACAGTTACTGGCAAAGGTGAATGTGCAGCTTGAGCAGTAAAATAACATTTCCTACTGTAGATGTGAAAACAGCCAGATCAAAAATCAATGTTAATTCTGTAAGACTGATAGATGTGAGGCGTGAGGAAGATTACAACCAAGAACATATTCTTAACGCAGTAAACTTACCACTTGCTGATCTTTTATCTGGTGACTCACCAGAAACTATCATCAAATTATTCGAAAAATTGGGAATTGCAGATGATACAGAAGTCATTGTGTATGATGATACATTTGGTGCTTTAGCCTCAAGAGTAGCATGGACTCTTCAGTACATTGGTCACAAAAATGTTACATTACTTGATGTAACTTATTCACAATGGAAGGAATTGGGTCTTAAAATAAGTATAGAAAAACCAAATATCCAACCCGTAAAACATTCACTCAACATAAATCCTGATATTATGGCTACTGCTGAATATTTAGAAAATGCAAAGGAAAATGGTAACGTTGTTTTGATTGATAACAGGGAAAGACTCAACTTTTTAGAGCAACATATTCCTGGCTCAATTAATATTCCATATAGAGCACTAGCAACTGATGGAAAAATTTTAAGAACAAAAGAAAGTATGAGAAACCTTTTGAAAAGTCGAGGAATTCCAGAAGATGCTGAGATTATAACATACTGTGGAAGTGTTGGTACGTTATCAGGTTTAGCATACTATGCTCTCAAATCTATAGGTATTCCAAACGTAAGGCTTTACGTTAACTCATTTAAGGAATGGAAAAAACTTGAGAAGCCTATTGCCAAACAGGAGAACGCAAGTTACTGGGATCTTTCTGCAGAATAATCTAAAATCAATTAGTAGGTAAATTACTACGAAGTTTTTTCATTACATCAATTTCCATATTATCAAACAATGCTAATATTTTTTTCTTATTATCTAGTAAAAAGTCCAATCCTTTATCATTCAGTCTTATTTTAAATAATCTGATTTCTCTATGTTCTTCTAAAAAGTCTTCAATCATTTCTTGTCCACATTTTTCTTGATTGATGAACAGATTACAATATTCGATCGTTTTTTCCAGCTCATCATCCTCAATAGTTGTTTTTATTAACTGAATTGCTTCTGCTAGATTTTTAAGATCTTTTACTGGCTTTGGTAGAGATTTCTTTGGTATTCCTAAGATACCTTTTTTTGTCACACCAATTTTATTCGCCATTTCAGGAACTAAATCATATGTATCTACGGCACTCCACACTTTTCTTATCTCATGTTTTACAACTAATCCTTTTCTCATCAATCTGTCCAAGCATTTTAGCACATCTTCTTTATCCAAGAAGGTAGTCCATACTATCGAACCAATTGTATGATAACCTTGACGAAGTGATTCGATTACAACGACCTCAATAATTCTTTTGAATCCTTCCTCAAGTCTTACATTCATAAAATCTTTATCTTTGACAGCACGTTTTGCATTTTTAACATCAATTTCAATTGAGCGGATAAGAGCATCAAGTGATTGAGGAACCTCGTTTAACATAGAAAGATAACATGATCTATTATACCACGCCATACCAAATGTTGGATCAGAATCAATTGCTTTATCTGCGCAGTCAAGCGCTTTTCCATAACTCTTGCGTTCATAATATACCAAACTCTTAAGATTCCATGCATCTGCATTTGTCACATCAATATCTAGTACTTTATCATAAGCTCTCATCGATTCGGTATAGTCCTCCAAGTGAAATCTAGCATAACCTAACTTCAAAAGCGCATCAACGTTATTCGGATTTATTCTTAAAATCTGCTGGAATACATAAGATGCATCTTCAAGTTTTTCATCAGCCATTAGATTAATGCCCTTACTGAACAGTTTCTTACTAGTAAAGTCTACATCAACCAGACTTTTCTCATTATTTTTAACAAGTTTATCCTTGGTTGTATCAACTTTGTCAGATGATCCTGATTCTTTTCCCATCTTTTTTTTTCTTCTTAGGAAGAACTTTGGAATACCGTTTGTATTATTAGATTCATCTGATAATTCATTCATTGTATTTTCAATTTAGTAATATGTCTAGATAAATACTCTTTGATATTAATCAAAGTTTTCACTTTTTACGTTGGAAAATATAAAAATACTTCAACATAACATGGTCAATATTGTCTAAAAAAATTAAAGTGTCAGGTCCATCACCATTTGGACCATCATCTGGTGTTTTTGAGGCTGAAATTTTCATAACTGCAGATAAGCCTTCAGATGATAATATTGATAATCAAACATTTGATTCATTATGGAAAGACACTTTTCATCTCACGGTAAGTAATGGTAGTTTTTTTGAAACACTAGGCAGTGATAGTAATCCTCTTCCTGATAATGTGTTTAAACATGACTTAGTTTGGATTATAGTTAAAGATCAATTTTCTGCATCACATATTTCGTTTAAATTTAGTATTTCTGGAAAAATTGAGAATAAAGAATCATCCAATACAACTTCAAATGAAACCAAAATAAAAGAACGTGTTTTCCTACCTCCTAAACCTGGTCCACGTGGTTATATTGGTCAGCCTGGCGAGAAGGGAAGAACTGGTACTTCTGGTATTCAGGGTGACAAAGGTGACAAAGGTGACAAAGGTAACAAGGGGCCAACTGGTGACAAAGGAGACAATGGTGACAAAGGATCTATTGGTGACAAAGGTGTTACTGGACCAGTTGGTGATAAAGGCAAAACAGGAGAAACGGGTCCTCATGGTATACAAGGTGATAAAGGTATTCAGGGACCAACTGGTGACAAAGGAGGCAAAGGTGTTACTGGACCAATCGGCAGCAAAGGTCCTCAGGGTCTTCAAGGTCCACTTGGTGATAAAGGTCTAACTGGAATTCCTGGACCGCATGGCGAAAAAGGAATTCGTGGTCCACTTGGTCCGCAAGGTGAACGTGGTCCTCCAGGTAAATCTGGTCCAACAGGACAACCTGGTCCACAAGGAGTTCAAGGTCCACAAGGTACATCTGGAATCACTGGTCCTATAGGACAAGCTGGTGAAATGGGTCCACCTGGCGATAAGGGTGAAGTTGGTCCACCAGGTCCACGAGGTCCACCCGGTCCACCTGGAGAAAGTGGAACTGTAGGAGGAATATCTGACGAAGGAAAAACACTAATCAAAGATCTGTTAGAATTATTAGCATCTAAAAATATCATTACCACCGAAGAGCAAATTAAGCTTTCTAGTTATCTATACTAGGCGAAATTAAGATGAGTGAAACACCAAATAAAATAGATTTTAAAATGTTAGATCATGAAAGATTAGAAAATGATTTTGTTTCATTTAAGCTTGAGGATGGAACAGTTGTAAAAGTAAAAGTTGATTTAGATAGAGTTGGAGTTGCTACAAATTTTACAAACCCTGATGGTACACCTCACTATGCAATCAACACTTCAGTAAAATTATCAATTATGCCAAAAAACAAAAAATTTTCAGTTGAAAAAAAATCAGGTAAAGGAAAACAAAGTTCCCCTCCCAAACAAATGTTTAGTTAAATTTGTAATGTTTATCTGATTTTTATGATAGTTAAAACATCTTCATCTTGTAATATATGATTTAATCCAACTCTCTGTCCACCAAATTTTACACTTTTACCCCAAACAAGCCCAAATCTAAAATCTTTACGCATTTTTCTATGCAATTTATTACACACGTCTAAAACAGAATTTCCATTCATGATAATCAATGGTTCTATATAATCTGCTTTACCACCTTTTGGACGTAAATAGATTCTGATAAACTCTAATTCATTATATAATCTGGCCCTTAATTCTTCAATATTGATATTAGCATCAGCAGAAACCTGAATAAATTCACTTTTAATCTTTTTTGATGCATTTTCAAGAAATTTTTTATCCACTAAATCTATTTTATTTAAAATTGTGATTGATTTTGCATATGTTTTATTACCAGTAATGAAATCAACTAACTGGTCAGAATCAATATCTTCGCGAATTACGACCCTAGCACTAGTGTATCCATAAACATTAAGAATATCTTTGAGAAGTTTTACTGACATTTTTTTTAATTTAACCTGTTCTGCAACAGCAATCCCACCAGTTGTGGATTTTTCAATTACTATATTTGGGGGGCTTTGATTTAATTTGATGCCAATATTTGATAATTCTTTAGTTAAAATATCCTCATGATAAGGCTGAAAGATATCAAGAATTAACAATACAATATCAGCACTTCTTGCCACTGCCAAAATTCGTTTTCCAAGACCTTTACCAGTTGATGCCCCTTTGATAATTCCTGGAAGATCAAGCACCTGAATTTTTGCACCACGGTATTCTAATACACCAGGGACAACTGTTGTAGTAGTAAATTGAAATGCACCTACAGATGATTTTGATCCAGTTAATCTGTTAAGCAGTGTTGATTTTCCAACACTAGGAAGACCAATAAAAACAACTGTAGCATCCCCAGTTCGTCTTACATCAAAACCATCTGATTTTTTAGCACTTTTCTTGGTTTGTATTGTTTCTTGTTCTCTTTTTAGTTTCGCAATTTTTGCCTTTAATAATCCAACATGGTGTTCAGTAGCCTTGTTAAGCTGTGTTCTTCCAATTTCATCCTGTATTGCTTTAATCTTCTCAGGTACACCCATGATCTATTCGCATAACGTTTCAGTTATTATGCGCTATGATTCAAAAATATTGGTTGAAAAAAAAGACATTTGCAATTGATATTGATGGAACAATTACTCTGAATGATACGGGAGCAATCAATCTTGAAACACTGTCTAAACTGCGTTCTTTGAAAGATGAAGGCCATAATGTGATTCTTGTAACTGGGAGATCTTCTGTGGAGGGATACTTGCTTTCAATATTTGGTGGGCTAACGCGTATCTCAGTTGGTGAGAATGGTGGGTGTATAACCTATGGTGATAAAATTCAGCACAAGTTACTTGGGAACAAAGGTGAATGTGTTCATGCTCTTGCAACCATTCAATCAAAAATGGATATAGAGATAAAAGAAAAACCTGTTTTCCCCAGAATGACAGAAGTTGTACTAGAACGAACATTTGAGATTGATAGTGCTAAAAAAATAGTGGAAAGAGAGAATCTTAATGTTGTTTTAAGTGATAGTGGATACGGCTATCACATAAATTCAAAAGGCGTTGATAAAGGGTCTGGATTTTTAGAAGCATTGAAAATACTTGATGTGAATTTGAATGATACTGTTGCTATAGGCGATAGTGAAACTGACATACCGTTGTTCAAAATAGCGGAGAATAGTATTGCTGTG
>Ga0257111_1000405_pt1 | contig 17921 bp, 21 predicted proteins | sample LP_taG_6_FD_191567 | JGI IMG/M metagenome (GOLD analysis project Ga0257111, IMG submission 191567) | Marine microbial communities from Northeast Subartic Pacific Ocean, Canada - LP_J_2015_P26_500m | ecosystem: Environmental > Aquatic > Marine > Oceanic | place: Canada: Northeast Subartic Pacific...
TGACCCTACCATCATAGAGGTCGATACTGCCAGAATGGTAGCTACTGGGGAGACCATTTGGCATGCAGGAGTGACCGTATACTTGACTGAAAACGTGTCGGGGGAGTACCTTAGTATCGTAGACCCAGCAGATCCCGAGCTCTCCCTGTTGAGGGAAACATGGATCGAAGAGGAATAGTCAGAACTCTCCACATACGGGACAGAATTCGATATCCTGACTCATGACAGCGCCGCATGCTGGGCATTTCCCCTCTTCCTTGGGGGTAGGGGCCACCTCATGCTGACTCGCTACCCTAGTCGGGGACTCCCTAGCTACGAATGGGGCTGCGACACTGTCTCCCAATCTCTCGATTAGCTCCCCAAAACGTATTGCCTCGGCGATTGCAATCTCAATCTGAAGTCTCCTCCGATCTCTTTCATTTGAGTCTTCAATGTTAGCGGTTTCTGCGAGTTCGGCTTGCAGCCACCTCTGGAACCTGCTAATGTCAGTGGCATTCGGCACGGACTCACCAATTGGCTATCATGGTTAAACTGTACGCGTCTGAGATTGAAAATGTTAGAATACGAGTGTTATGAGGGTGCGTTGAGAATATGAATAGCAGAATAGTGATTAAGCTTGGGGGGAATCTAATCACCGACAAATCTTCCCAGAAGACCATTAGGCGAGAAGAAATCGATATCGTCTCCTCCATCCTCGCTGCCACATACGACGAAGGTTATTCGTTAGTAATAGTCCATGGAGCAGGTTCCTACGGCCATCTGCTAGCAAGACGCTGGTCAATTGACACTGGGGCTAAACCAGAAATTCTCGAAGAGCAAAGGGGCGCAGTGTCCCAGATTAGAACGGACATGCGCGAGTTGAACGCAGAAATCGTATCCAGTCTAGCCCGCAATGGACTTCGTTCAGAGGGGTTTCCCCCCTCCAATTGGGCAGAAGGTACTGGAAGAGAATTCGTGGGTGACCTAACAATGTTTGAGCGTGAAGCGGATGATGTTATCCCCATTACTTTCGGGGACGTTGTCAATACGGGGGATATGGAAGAATTCGGTATTCTCTCTGGGGATGACCTGATGCTAAGGCTATCCTTGGAACTTCCGGATGTGACTCACTCGATCTTCCTACTGGGGGATGCTGGAGGTGTTATGGACAGGCCCCCAGACCAGACGGGCGCACGACTACTGCCAAGTTGGAAACCACTGGACGATATAGCCTCCAATCACATACCTGAGATCGATGTAACGGGTGGAATAAACCTCAAACTAGCACGTGCAAGCGAGATTGCAAACGTGATAGGAGAGGTTTGGCTTTTGGATGGGAGAGAGCCAGACAGGGTGCTTGAGTTGCTAAGAACAGGTAAAACGGTCGGGACAAAGATTCTCAGTAGTTGAGGAACTTCATATATGCCCCTCATTCCCCGATTACCTGAGAGAAATGGTACACGACCATGCTTTGTCGTTGGAGGACCATGACGACTCCCAGTCAGAAATGATGGAGGAGATGTGTCTTGTAGTTGATGGGCAAGACAATTTGACCGGTACCTTATCAAAGTTAGATTGCCATCATCTTAACGGGCATCGACACAGGGCCTTCAGCGTACTCCTATTCGATTCAAAGGGTCGCCTGTTGGTGCAACGCAGATCTTCTGAAAAAATCACCTTTCCCGGAGTTTGGGGTAACACTTGCTGCAGTCACCCCCTCGATATAGAGGGCGAAAATGGAGATGCTATGAGCGGCGTCGTCAACGCTGCTAAGAGGAAGTTGGAACACGAGCTCGGAATTCCCACAAGCTCCACAGATAACTGGGACTTCCATCATATTGGCATATTGGAGTATGCTTGCAGGTGGAATGAAAATTGGGTTGAGAGGGAGATGGACCATATTCTGATTGTGGAAGGAGACGCCGAGATAACCCCAAACGAGAATGAGATTTCTACCGTCCGTTGGATGGGCCCGGCCGAAGTTGGAAAGATGATGAACGGTGAGAGTGAATGGGGTGAAGAGACCGTAGCTCCTTGGTTTCGCCTAATCTGGCAGCATTTCATAGAACCCAACGGATGTGATGCCAATACCCTCGCAAGCTTGATTTTCGAAGGCATCGTATTCTGCGGGGAAGTCGATTTGGATGGACGGGCAATCAAACCCGGACAGAAGTTCCTAGATGCGCTATCCGTGCAAAGAGAACGGACCGAGCAAGAGATTATGACTAGCCTCAGCAAGATGGGACAGGAAAGACTTCACGGCGCAATGACTCATCTTTTCAAGGGGGGTGGGAAGAGGTTGAGAGCGATACTTCCGCGGCTCGTGGGGGAGGCTGTCGGAGATGCCAACGACGGTCACTACACCCTCGGGGCGTCTATTGAGATCATTCACAACTTCACTCTAGTCCACGACGACATCATGGACCAAGACCCAATACGAAGGGGCCTAGATTCGGTTCACGTCGCATATGATGTTGCTACTGCCATTAATGCAGGAGATGCGATGCTCGCAGTTGGGTTCGAGATTCTTGCAGAGTCAAAGGACATTCCCCCCGAAATTCTCAAGCAACTTATCATTTCTATCGGAGAGATGGTGAGGGGGGTCGCAGAAGGCCAGCAGGAAGACATCGAGTTCGAGGGCAGGGGGCACGTAACTGAGGAGGAGTACATTGCTATGATAGCAGGCAAGACCAGTGCTATGTTCGAAACCTGCGCTAGGACGGGAGCGATACTCGCCAATGCTAGTCAAGATGCCATCGACAACATGGCTCGATGGGGGCTGAATCTTGGGCTCTGCTTCCAACTGATGGATGACCTCATTGAAATCACCGGCGACACCGTCACACTGGGCAAGCCAGCAGGGTCTGACATCATACAGGGGAAGAAGACGCTGATCGCTATACATGCTATTGGCTGCGGGCAAGATTTACCATATTTCAACAAGGTGTATGGCACAGGAAATTGTGACAATGATGACTTGGCCAGAGCCGTAGATGAATTGCGAGAATCGGGTTCGATTAACTATGCCAAGCAAAAGGCGATGGAGCACCATGCACTGGCCCATAGTTGCCTAGACGAGTTGGAAGAATCTGAGGCAGTTAGTGTGCTGAGGGACCTTACTGACTTCCAACTGATTAGAATAAACTGATTAATCAGTGTACTGGGACTCTCCGGGAATCTCTGCCTTCAGCCCCTTCCGTTGCCTTATCTCACCGCTGACCTTGTGGAATAGGTCGGAAGGAACTTGGACGTAGCCAGCGTTCTCGGTATTCCATACGGCCCTTCCTTGGGTTGCTGCCCTGATGTCGTTGGAGAATCCGAACGACTCGGCCACAGGCATCTTGCCGATGACGCTAGCGACTCCGCCTTCTACAGGCATGTCCTCAATGATTCCTCTCCTGGTTGTAACTTCTCTTGTGATGCCCCCAATCCATTCGTTGGGCGCATCTATCCTAATTTTCTGGATAGGCTCGAACATCACGGAGCCGGCCCTGATTAACGCACCCTTGATGGCGTTCCTGACAGCCGGAATTGTCTGTGCGGGACCCCGGTGGATGGCATCCTCGTGCAACTTAGCGTCAACTAGCCTGGCCATCACACCAGTCAAGGGCTCTTCCGCAATGGGGCCCTTCTTACAGACATCGTTGAACGCCTCGATAATCAGTTCCCGAGTCTCATGGAGGTTCTGAATACCCTTGGTATCGTTGACTAGAATGGTGGTTCCGTTTATGGCATATATCTTCCTCATCAGATTCTTTTCCATGCCAAACTCTGCAAACTTGTTACCGGTTTCCTTCGCATCCTTGGCACGAACAGGGCCATCCCCGAAGTGACCCTCCCTGAGGGCTTGGACGACCTCCTCTGTTAGGGTCTCAACCTCAATGTAGAATCGATTGTGCCTGTTTGGGGACTTCCCCTCGAAGGGGCGGCCCTTGTTGTCGCCAGAGATAGACTCTCGATAAACCACAATGGGCTCGCTGACATTGACTTTGATGCCTTGCTCCTCCTCTAGCCTGTATATGGTAATCTCCAGATGCAGCTCACCCATTCCAGCCAGCAGAGCCTCGCCTGTTTCTTGGTTCGTTGAGACTTCCAAGGATGCATCTGCCTTCGCAAGCCCCCTTAGCGCGTCAATGAACTTCGGCAGATCCTTCATTGCCTTGGGCTCAATTGCAACCGTAACGACGGGTTCTGAGTAGTGGCGTATGGCTTCGAACGGTGTGGCATCCTGATCGCGTGCGATAGTAATGCCGGCAGCAGCGCTCCTGACCCCAGTAAGTGCAGCTATGTTGCCTGCCGACACTCCTGGGACTTGAATTCGGTCGCTCCCCACCATCATGCTGACTTGCTGCACTCGTTCGGCCTTTGCTGAACCAATCGCCCAAACGGTCTCGCCCTGCTTGACGGTACCCGAATACACCCTACCCACTGCGACTTCGCCTGCATGTTGATCCATCCAAATCTTGGTAATCATTAACGAAAGCGGTCCATCTGGGTCGCATTCTAACATGGACTTGCCGACCTCAGATTCCAATTCCCCTTGCCAAATGTTAGGGATCCGGTACTCTTGTGCGATTAGGGGGGAAGGTAGTTTCTCAACTGTCATGTCGAGGAGAACCTCGTGCACAGGCGCTCTCTTAGCAAGTTCACGCTGTTGATCATTATGACAATGTTCGAAGATTTCCTTGAATGAAATTCCTGACTTGGACATATATGGCACGGTTATGCCCCAGTTGTGGTAAGCAGAGCCGAACGCTACAGTGCCGTCTTGGACGCTGACCTGCCAATCTTTCTCGTGCCCATCGGGAGCGAAGCGTTCGATTAGGCTGTTGACCTTGGTTATCTGTACCATGAACCTCTCCTGCATATCCTCTGGAGTTACCTGTAGCTCGTTGATGAGTCGATCGACCTTGTTGATGAAGAGAACGGGCTTGACTTTCTCCTTCAGAGCCTGTCGAACAACCGTCTCGGTCTGGGGCATCGCTCCCTCTACGGCACAAGTCAGTATGATACACCCGTCTACGGCTCGCATGGCGCGTGTGACATCGCCTCCAAAGTCGACGTGCCCGGGGGTGTCGATGAGGTTGATTAGATAGTCATGATTGTTCACTTTGTGGACCATGGAGGCACTTGCTGCATTGATTGTGATGCCTCTGGCGCTCTCTTGGTCATCAAAATCTAGGACCCTCGACTTTCCGGCCAACTCCTCCGACATCATGCCCGCGCCGGCAATCAGGTTGTCTGAGAGAGTGGTCTTGCCGTGGTCGATGTGGGCAGCGATTGCGAGGTTCCTGATGCGTTCACGAGTTTGCATCACCTCAGTGGCACGCTTGATGTTCTCTTCCTTGCGTCCCATAGCAGACCCCTGAATGATTTGCCGACCTGAAAGCGGTTCATAAAGCCGATTGACCCATAGATGGACATGATGTCAAACCGATTGACTGAGTGGTGCCAAGACTAAGTCATCTCGCCGAGGCCGCAATCCTCTCGACTTCGTGCCTCTTACCGACGGCGTAAGAGTTGACGTCACCCTCGGCGGCCTTAGTGAGTTCTGAGATTACTCCCTGTGTCAACGATCTCTTGCTCTTCCTTGTCGCCGAGGTGGAACCGATCGCGAGGTTGCGCAGAGCGACATCTAGACGACGGCTCGGAGAGGAGTCGACAGCCTTGGGCACGTTGACCGCACCAACCCTAATCCGAGTAGTCTCCTCGCATGGGGCGGCTTCGGTAATGGCGTCTATGAACTTCTGCAGCGGGTTCTTCCCACTCCTCTCGTGAATCATGTCGAAAGCATCCTCGAGGGACTGGGCACAGTGCTGTTTCTTGCCGCTGAACTTCCCAGACCGCATCAGGTTGTTGATGAACCTCTCAATAATCGAGAGGTCTTTTTTGCCGAACCATGCGTTGGCATGCCTACCCCCTGAGTGTGGTGTCCCTATCGTCCTGAGGTTGACGTAGGGGGAAATTCCTGGGTCGTTGCATACTACCTCCGCAGCATCCCACTTGCCGAAGACCATCGTGCCTATGCCCGCAATCGGAGCCTGCTCTTCGATTTGCTCTTCGATTTGCTCTTCACTTTGCTCTTCGACCTCGGTTTCCATAGAACCACCTCAGCGCACCGGCTTCTCCTTTCGACCACGGACCATCTCGTCCAAAGAAACGCCATTTACCTTGATTACCTTGTACCTCACACCAGGAAGGTCTCCATATGAACGGCCCTTGCTGCCTCCGATGCCCTCGACCATTACCTCGTCATGTTCGTCGATGAACGAGATCGCCCCGTCACCGGGAGCGAATGCGGTCAGTCTGTTGCCAGTTCGGATTAGACTGATCTTGACCGCCTTCCTGATAGCGGAATTCGGCTGCTTGGCCTCAAAGCCGACCTTCTCAATGACTATGCCCTTGCCTTGAGGACTTCCTTGCAGAGGATCGTGCTTCAGTAATCCACCATGTCGTAGCTTGGCCTGGCGATTCCTGAATTTCCTCTCCTTCCATCGGTACTTCTTGCGATCAGTCTTCATCTTCGAACCCGAGAAAAGACCTCGCCCCAATCATACACCCCTAGATGACGGGCCGGCGACCTGCCATCGGTTTATGAGACTGACGGGGGCGCAATCGTTGAGTTACGTCTCGATGCGGTTACGTGAGCCAACATTGAAGCAGATTGGCGGGCGGGCGACACTATGGGCTTCCGTCAAATGCTACAGGGCGTCCAAGTTGTGGATGAACTCGTCAGCGTGCGTCACGAAATGCTCGAGCTCTCAATGGCATCCGAGCACCGCCCCTTGCTTCTAACTAATGTAAAAGAGTCACCAGGACATCGTGCAGCGCTCAACATCATTGACAGGGACAGGCTCTGCGAATCCTTCGGAGTGAAACCTGGGGAGTTGATTGATATCCTCGCCTGGGCGATGAATAACCCCTCTGAACCAGTTCTGGTTGGCGCTCCGGGGGCACCTGTTCTAGAGAACACCATGGAAAAGGTTGACCTTTCGACTCTACCCATCCCATGGCACTATCCGGAAGACGGTGGGAGATACCAGTCAGCATCGGTGATTATCGCCCAGTACGGTGGTACAAGGAACGCATCGTTCCACAGACAACTTCTCAGGGATGCGACACATACAGTTTCTAGATTCGTGCCCCGTCACCTCCGTACCATGGCTGACAACGCAATTGAGTCTGGCGACGAGATTCCGATTGCCGTTGTGAACGGCCCTGATCCAGTGGTACTTCTTGCCGGTGCCATGTCATTCGACGAACCACTCGACGAGCTAAGGGTCGCGGCTGCCCTTCATGAGAGATTATACGACGAGCCACTTAGAATTGTGGAGCTCTCAAACGGTGTGGCTGTTCCCGCAGACTCAGAGTATGCCATGGAGGCCCGGATAACCCTGCAGACCGATCGGGAGGGACCCTATGTCGACATCACAGGAACGGTGGATGGCGTAAGACTAGAGCCAGTCATTGAATACGATGCAATCCATCACCGGGACTCTCCGGTCTTCCACGCCCTTATTCCCGCGGGATTGGAGCACAAGACCCTCATGGGATTGCCTAGGGCACCTACTATCAAAGCGGCCGTGTCAGAGGTTGTGACCTGTACTGATGTCTACCTTACTGAAGGGGGCTGCGGATGGCTCTCTTCCGTAGTACAAATAGTGCCAACGCAAAAGAGTGACGGGGTCAAGGCCATCCATGCTGCCCTCGATGGGCATAGGTCGATGAAACAGGTGATTGTCGTCGATGATGACATCGATGTCACCGATCCTGCTCGTGTCGAATGGGCCTTGATGACTCGGTGGCAACCCGACGTTGACACAGTGATACTCTCCAGTCAGAAGGGCTCTAGTCTCGACCCCAGCCGTGACAAAGACGGGACGACGAGTAAAATTGGCATGGATGCGACATTAGATTCCTCTATCGATCGCTCGGCCTTCGAGTCGGTGCTGTGAGGGTTTCTTATGTCCGAACGACCACTCGGAATCACAGAGTCCCTACAGCACCCAAGGCGTAGCTTGGGCAACCGATATAGAAGCCAAGCTGAGAAATTCCTGAGAGTCTCTGAGAGCGACCCCACGGGCCTTTCGTGGGCCGAGCAAAGCGCAAGGCAAAGCGTACTTCATGATTTCACGAACCCAAACAATTGGAGAATCCTTGTCAGAATAAAAATCAGTCTTGGGGACGCCGAAGGAGTCAGGGCTGTGCTCGAGGACCTGATTACAGTATTAGGGAGGGATTCGAATCACCTGTCCCAACTGGATGGAATAGACATCCTCGGTTCTGCTGTCTCCCTTCTAGAGGGTGCCCTGAAGGCCGACCCTCTCGACCCGGATGAGTGGTGGGATGCCGTGGGCGATGACGACGCGGCGATTATCGAATTCTCCTCACGCCTGAAGGGACTGGATGTCAGAGACGCTCGTGCTAACATTCTGTTCTCGAGGAGGCTTGAGAGGCTTAGGGGGGACGGCAAAGAAGATTTGTTCCTCGATTTATCGAGGTACCTCCTAGCTCAACGGCCCAACAATCACGAGGCGTGGGGGGAGTTAGGTAGAATGTACGAAAGGAGGGAAGAATATGACCAAGCTTGGCTATGTTACGATCAGGCACAGACTCATTTCCCTCGTTCAGACGCCCGGGACCGCTTCAAAGAGAGGATGAGGGAAAGACTAGCAGGTATCGAGGGGGGGCCATGGAAATCCCCGGGCATATCAGACAGAGTCGAATTCCTCGACAAGATGAGAGGGCTTTCCATCCCGGCACCCCACAATATCGAGGAAGAAGATGATAATGAGGTAGAGGGAGATGGGGCTGTCACGGAGATTGAAATGCTGCGCAGCAGCGGAAGGCTGCCAGAGGCCTTCTTCCTTGCACGGAGGATGGCAGCGGAGGGGCATGGAGACGCGGCCGGTCTTGTAGAGGGGATATTGGAGGAAATGGAAGATGAGTGATGGGTTCGTGGTCATTTGGGCAATTCCGATGATAAACTCTGATGACAATGAGTGCTGGGTGATGGTACGACACAAAGATCGGGGTTGGGAGTTACCCGGAGGCGCCATTCACGAAGGAGAGGAGGCCGATGTGGCCGCTCTCCGGGAATTGTTCGAGGAAACAGGGCTGCTGGGAATAGCAAAGGCTGTGGAATCGGAAATCATAGATGGCGGATACGTCGTTCTTGTCGCGGTGGCGGAATCTCCTCGCCCGGATGCATGGTCATCGAGCGACGACTCGATTGAGGAGGTGGGCTGGTGCAAGGAAGTTCCAGAGAAATTGGCATGGGATTCAGGGGAAATAGAAAGAATCCTGAATCACGACTGGAGTGCCTCGATTAGCCTAGAATCCTGAATCTCTCCCTTCCTTGACTCTAGAGTGATCCTCCACGAAGGCTCTCCAATGAGGGCACTGGCATCGAGCACCAGTCCTAAATCGTCCCTTGTCTCTCCAGATAGGTCTTCGATAATCACCGGGAGGATTTCATCCACCACCTCTCTGATGTCATCTGGGTGGGAAGAAATGCTCGTTTTACCAGGGGTCTCTCTCGGTCTGGCATTCACGATTCTATCACTCATCTTAGGGGACAAGGAATCGATGTCATCCAGTGCCATATCTAGCCACTCCATGCCACTGACTAAGGCTTCCCCGGTCATCTTTGACTCTGTGAGTCGCTTCATAGCAATCCAGAGATGCCTCATTGCTGGCTCGAAGTCATCCATGTCACATAGGATCCTCCCAGACTCCAGACGCGATAGTCCAATGACGTCGTTGGGGTGGCCATTAGAAGACGAGATATCGGATAGTGTCACAAGAGCCATCATCGATTCCCCCCTGTTTCTTTGCCACGCACCGAGGTTCAGTAATGCCAATCCATGCAACGGAGAGCCGAATGACGCGGCCGCCAAGCGATCCACGCACCAACGCAATTCGGTTCCAATGTGCTCGCTCTCGATTGCGCCCAAAAGGGCCCTTTCCATCCTCAACCAAGCCTCCATCTCGTGATCCCGCTCCTCGATGCTCCTAGCCCGATCCAGAAGACCCTCACTGAAATCGATGGCTTGTTCGGTACGACCACCGGAAAGCAATCTCTTGAGGAGAAGGGCGTCCACGGCTAGTTGGGTTGGCCCATTAACTGTTGAAGAAGGCATGAGGGCACCTCACTCCCTCTCGAAGGCTTTCGCTAGTCTCTCGTACTGATCCCTGACTCCCTCTTCCTTCTCCATGAGCCTCTTTAGGTGATCCTCGAGGGCAATGATTGCTTCGCTCATATCATTAACTAGGGAATCCCTATCGTCAACCTCCAAGAGGAGGTTGCCGAAGGATCGAAATATCGGCCTCTCGGGATCCTGTTTCTCAAGTGCCTCGACAGTGATTCCGTACTCAGAAACTTGGGATGAGATGGTCTGGATTTGGTTCCTGACTACCTGAAGCTCCCTAGCAACTCCCTGGATCTCCTCGGCAGTCACTTGCTCGCTAATCAGATCCCCTCCCTCGAGTTGCTCTGAGCGATTGCTCAGAGGCAATTAACCCTCGCATTATCGTGTTCCACCTAGCCCTGAGGTCGTTGAAGCTGTAGGATTCAAGAAAGATGCTGAGGTGCCCGTTTTCGTTAGTGTGTTCAGCCTCGGTGACTATGGCTGCAGAAAGAGCCTCTGCTTGAGAGTGCCCTACGGAGAGACGTAGGAGTATGGGCTCATTCCTCTTCGGAACTGGCATCTGAATCTCTCTCTGCTAGCTTTCGTTCGTATTCAAGCGCTGCCTGCTGAGCGATTACAGTCATATCAGTAGCAGTCGCCCCTTCCATCGAACGGCGAACAATGCGTTTATTGGCGTCCGAGGCCCTCGTGTATGGCTCCCAGAAGCCGCCCGAGAAGGTGTGTTGGCACTTTCTGCATTCCCAGATTCCAGCCACCTTCCTGCGGACCTTGGGGTATTGACAATTGGGGCAGGTGTATTTCCTCGACTTCTTAGCAAGGGCGGAGCCGGCCCTACGTCTGACACTGACTCCGTACCTAGGGCCATAGCGTGCTGTAGCTCCAGCCTTTTGGGTTCTCTTAGCCAATGATACACCACCCTAAAGCGAATCTACAATCTTCCTGAGCTCCTTCGATCTTTCCTGAGCGTGCCCCATGATTTCGGTGAATTCTTTCGTTGTGAAAATCCCCTTTAGACCCTTCTGAAGAGAATGGACATGGTCATCGTCCCCAAGGGTGATGTGAATTCTCTCATCACCCCCGAGCTCCTCCCTTCCGCACGCGTCGTACACAAATCGGGTGCCGACCTTGTGGTAAGAACACATTATTGGAGTCTTGGACAAGTTCAACGGGTAGTCCTCCCCCACCTCGAAGCGCTCTGCTGGGACAACCGCGCTGCGTAAGGCGGCAATGCCAGCAAGCGCGAAGGCATCGAACAGATTGCCATCGTCGGAGATCGCGAACAGATCTAGAATTACCTGCCAAACCTTCTCGCCTGGGATGATACAGAGGGCATCTACATCGATGCATCCCGACTCCCTTATGCCTCTGTCTACGACTCGGCCCAGCTCAATCGACTCTGGGCTGGGGGGGCCTGATTCCCAATGTCGTCCAGCAACGGGCCTAATCTCAGCAGAGCACATCAGACCTCCCTGGTTGGGCCTGTCTGAGTATGGCTTCATAATCTGGAACTTGACTCCTGCGAAAACAATGGTGTCACCCATCCTAACCCTAGCTGAGCCCTCAGCTCTGGGTAAAACGGAAATTTCGGCCTCGAGGTTACGGCCCTCCCAGCGCTGCCTGCCATCTATGCGGGCATCGTTCTCAGCTAATTCAGCGAGGTGGGCACGGAGCAGTTTCGGAACTAGAGGTAACGCCATCAGTTCTCACCTCCCTTCAGAGAGTCGACCATCAGACGGTGAATCGATTGGGCAGCATCAATGTTGTACTGCCAAGCTTGATTGAACTCTTCCTGAGAAAGGTCGCCGTCCATCTGGAGGAAGACCAGCTCGCCTGAGTTTGGCAATATGCCCATTGGAAGATCAGCCTCGCCATAGTTGTCCTCTTCTTTGTTGAGGTCGCACACAACGATATCGTTGATCTTTCCACTTGCAACGCTGACTACCATGTCGGTCATCGGGATACCAGCATCAGCTAACGCGACTGAGGCGGCCGTGAGACCGACGCAACGGGTTCCGGCTTCGGCAGTAACGATCTCGATGCTGATTCTAATCTTGGATCGTGGGTACAGTTCGAGAAGGACTACGCTCTCAAGCGCATCTTTGGTGACTTTGCTGACCTCCCTGCTGCGTCGGTTGAAACCAGGGCGCATTCGATCCGTTGTTGAGAATGGGGCCATGTTGTATGCAACATCCAGAACCGCTCGGTCCTGTCGCTGAATCTTCCTTGGATGGCACTCCATCGGGCCGTAGACTGCAACGATGGCCTCGTTGGTTCCCCACGTCATCCTGCAGGACCCGTCTGCGACGGGAACAACACCTGTCTGGATGGTAATCTCACGAAGATCGCCGGGTCCCCGGCCATCAACTCTCAACCCGTTCTCGTCAATCATCTGGACATCTCCGTAGCCACCCATCAGTGACCACCCCCGACTGGGATAATACGTGATTCATCAGTCAATGAGTTGAGTCGCCTACGAACCTCCAATATACCATCCAAATCGCCATCAATCCACATCCTGCCGTTATCGGCGACGATAATCCTACAATCGGTATCCTCCTTTAGCTGACGTAGTGAGTTGCCGCCCTTGCCAATCAGCCTGCCAAGCAGATGTGGGTCTATTTCCTCGATGACGCCCGAGCGTATCTTGCGTAGCCCCATACCCTTCATAGTGACTACGCTGGAGTGGGTTTCTTCGACTTCCTGAACCCTGCAAAGAATCGCCTCACCGATGTCCAGCACGGAGCGTGTGCCACCAAACTCGACCTTGCCGGGACCAAGACTCATGGGAAGAATCGCGTTGAAGGGCGCACCAAGTTCAACAAACCATATGTTGTTCGTGCATCCCTCGATGTAACCGATTGCTAAGTCGCTCGGTCTGGGGATGTACCTCGTATGCAGCGGCTCAACTGTTACCGTACTGCCCTTATTCATCATTCTACCTTGCTTTGTAGCCCGAAGCCTGCCTTCCATGACGAGTACGCCATGGCCAGCTTCTTGGCCTTTCAATTCTCCTAGGTCCTCCCCAGGAACGACGAGTGATTCGGCTCGTCGAGTATCTCGCGGTCCACCCGCGTCATTCTTCTTACTCATGCTATCGAGCCGCGCGACCGGCCGGTCGTTCATAACCGTTGATGCCTCTATGACAGTATTGGAATCAGTCCAATTCCCTGACCTCGACGTCGGATGAGCGATTAGCGACCTTGTCGATGAGATCGTTCTTCATCCCCCCTGGGACGGTAACTATGCAGGCCCATGTTCCGTTGCTCAGCCACTCCTCCCTCTGAATAGAGTCCCTGAGCATTTGATGGACGCCTCCGTAGTCCTTTCCTTGAACTTTGAAAGCGAGACGCACAGTGATGAATTGGAGAGGAATAAACGGCCTCAGAGCCGCGACAGCATCCTCAACCTGACTTTCTGTGGATTTGAACGGATCTACTGAGAAGCGAACCTCGTCCAGCGCGGACTCGATTCTAGTGTGAGGGTGTGGCAGTCTGGTTTTCGGGTCTGTGGCAGTGCTAGCGATTTGGTTGACAATTTGTCGCTTCTTATCCTCTACCATTCGACGCCTTTGCAATGTAGTCAGTTGAATTGTGCCATCTCCCAATATCTTAGCGACGCACGGGCCGAGGTCAGTGGTGCCAAAAACTCGTTCCAGAGCATCGCTCGTAGGTCTGTCCCCACCTTTGGCATCGGACCAAACCTCATCGATTGCAAGTAGGTCGTTGAGAGACACCGAATCAGGATCCTCCTTCCAATTGTCGACGAGCTCGGGGTCGACTAGGATCTCGTAGCGAGCTCCCCCCTTCTCGAATCGGGCGAGCACCGCATCGTCGAGGCTGACCATGGTTGCCCAGTGGGGAGCGTGGCTTAGAGGGTGGGGTCTCAGGACAGTTTACCTAAGTGCTTGAGAGTAGTCTCCATGTCCATCTTACTGTAGCCGTCCTTGTCAACTGAGGCGATTTCGACAGTTTCTGGGTTCAGGTCATCCTCAAGGGACTCTCGCAGTGCCTCTAGTCCGAGTTTGATAGCGGCGTTCTTCGTCATTCCCGCCTTCCACTTGCCCTCGAAGTGATCGATCACTGATGAGCGGCCACGGCCAATCGCGCCTGCATGGTACGACTGGTATGCACCAGAGGGATCGGTCTCGTAAAGATGGACTCCCTCTTCGTCCATTCCTGCGATTAGCAAGGCGGTTCCGAACGGCCTGGCCCCACCGTACTGAGTGAAGGACTGCTTGTAGTCGCACATCTTCTTGACAAGTGTGGAGACCGGAATGGCATCACCGTAGGTCATACGATTAATCTGGCATTGTGCCCGTGCTCTGTCGACGAGTTGGCGAGCGTCGGCAACGAGGCCCGAGGTGGTGATGCCGATGTGGTTATCAATCTGGTACATCTTCTCTATGGAGTCCGTGATGACGAGCTTGCTCTGAATCCTCTTGTCGACGATAAGGACCACGCCGTCCTTGTAGATTAGTCCAACAGTAGTGGTGCCCCTCTTTACAGACTCTCTCGCATACTCAACCTGATAGAGCCTGCCATCTGGGGAGAATGTCGACACTCCATGATCGTAACCTCGTCCGCTGGGTTGCATCTGAATCGGCCTCATGCCTGAATGGACTCTTATCAATCTTGGTCGAGAGGAAACTCAGTCAGGGTGCCATTCATGGTGGTGCAGCTACTAGGCGGGCCATGAAGGTAGCAGTGCTGGCATCGGGGGGGAAGGATTCCTCCTACGCAGCCTGGTGGGCTACATTGCAGGGATGGGAAATTGTGGCTCTTGTGACTGTGGGGGTCCAAGGCAGCGACTCGATGATGTTCCAGACGCAGAACACTGCAATAGCAGGGCTCCAAGCGGCCTCAATGGGGGTTCCGTGGCTGCCGATTACCACTAATGGAGAGGAGAAACAGGAGATGCTGGACCTAGAGCAGGGGCTGTCTGGTTCCAGCTCGGTCGAAGATTCATTCCAGATCATGTGGCCAAAGTCATTCACACGTCCCGATTGCTTGGAGTTGCACGACGGTTTGGTTGATATTGACGGTTTAGTGGTTGGCGCACTCCGTTCCGACTACCAAAAAACCAACATCGAGATGATGTGCGAGAGACTGGGGATTTCATCATTCTGCCCCCTTTGGCATCATAGTCCACAGAGTCACATGAGATCACTCTTGGACCATGGCTTCGTCGTCAGATTCATCTCTATTTCGTGCGAGGGCCTGGATGAGAGTTGGCTCGGCGTAGCCCTGACTGATCAAACCCTGAGGGATCTGGAAGACCTAGCTAGAGAGTTTCGCTTCAACCTCGACGGAGAGGGTGGTGAGTTCGAGACGATTGTTTCCTATGGACCGCACCTCAAGCGGGAAATATCCTGTGACGGTGTTTCGTGTTGGGAAGGTAGCAGGGGCATTTGGGTCATACGTTCTTGCAGTCTAAGTGAGCATCGTTAGACTCAAACAGGGGTCTATGGTCGGCTCAGTCTGAGGATTCCATGCCAGTGTCTCCAATTGACTACAGATATGGGCGGGATGAAGCCAAGGAAATCTGGTCACGAGATGGTCGCCACGCTAGGCTTCTTGAGGTCGAGAGAGCATTGGCGTGGGCTCACTGCCAGATGGGCAGAGTTTCCGCTGACGACTACGACACTATCGCGGACATCGCTGATCCCGGGATAGTGACTGCGGACAGGGTAGATGAGCTTGAAGCCGAGACTCGTCACGATATCATGGCCTTGACCAAGGCCATGGCCGAATCTGCTGGTGATGCAGGATGGTGCATACACCTAGGCGCGACCAGCAACGACATCATAGACTCAGCAGTGGCGCTTCAAATCAAAGACAGCATAGACCTACAGCGAGATGTGATATCAGGGCTTATTCTCACTATGTGTGACATATCCGAGAGGGAGCGGGACACGGTCATGCTAGGTAGGACGCATGGCCAAGCAGCAGTCCCAATTACCTTCGGTCTCAAAGTGGCAGTTTGGGTGGACGAGTTCAGGAGGCACCTCGATCGCCTCGACGAGATGGTATCACGCTGCATTACCGGCAAGTTCCTCGGTGCCGTTGGAACCGGAGCAGCGCAGGGTGAGAAGGCTCTCGAACTACAGGACCTAATCATGGGCGAGCTTGGTCTAAAGGCTCCAGTGGCAACCACTCAGGTAGTAGGCAGAGACCGTTACATCGAATGGGTAGGGTGGATGGCTAACGTCGCAACGAGCGTAGAGAAGGTGCTTCAGGAAGTCAGGAACCTCCAGAGAACAGAGATTTCGGAGGTGTCAGAGGCCTTCGATTCAAAGAAGCAGGTTGGTTCTTCCACTATGGCACACAAAAGGAATCCCATTACCGCTGAGAATGCCTGTGGTCTTGCACGAATAGTTCGTTCTATGATTGTGCCTTCGTACGAGAACGCACTGTTGTGGCACGAACGAGATTTGGCCAACTCCTCCAGCGAGAGGTTTACCCTCTCCCACTCCATGATTCTGCTGGATGACATCATTCTCAAGTGCGACCGCGTCCTCTCGAACATGGTGGTCGATTCCGAGAGAATGAGAGAAAATATAGAGGCCCAGAAAGGCCTAATCATGGCAGAGAAGGTGATGCTGGAGTTAGTGGACCGTGGAATGCCCAGAGACCAAGCCCATGAGGAGTTGCGGAGAGCCTCTATGGAGGCAGTCGAAAGTGGAATCAATCTGGAAGAGACATGCAAAACTTCCGACTTGATTATGGAACTAGTAGGAGTTGAGGAGCTTGCTGGTTTCTTCGACCCCGGCTCCCATCTAGGATTTTCAAGCGAAATAGTGGAAAATGCGGTATCTATGGCGAGGGACCGCTGCTCAGAATGATCTCCTGAATACCCCGAAGAACCTGTCACGCTGCGTCCACGACCCGAAGATAAAGACTAGGGCTGCAACTATCGACCAAATTTCAAGGCTTAGAGTGGGCACCAGCAGTAGGGCTATTGCAGTTACCGTCGCGAATACGAATAGTAGCATTATCATCGCATGAGGGCCGTATTGGTTCACGTCTTTCAGGGCGACTCGAAGGAATCCCCCCTCGAGAACGCCTTGGATCATGGGGGCATCCGTCTCCTCGAAATCGGGAAGTGGGCGACGAGGGATTCGCTCGCTCGCGCTGGCGGATCCGCCTGAGCTTGATTTGGAAGGCTTGGGCACGATGCTCCTAGGAGGTTTCGATGATTATCCTTCTTGCACTAATCGCTAGAAAACGCTCATTCACCATCATGCCTGTATCTGGCCTGCTGTAGTAGGTCCCCCATCTCTTCCAGTGCCTCATCATCTGGTTCCATTAGGCTCTCGGGGTCCTTGGCGGCACCGCTGTAATGGCCGTCGATGCCCTCCTCACTCACTCTTCGACGCTGTCTGAGTCCAAGGAAGAGCCAGATAAGCGCACCAGCCGTTAAGAGGAGGATGAGATTGACGGAGAGCTCCGTGATTGCCGTCATGGGGGGGATTCGGGAGATTCGGTATTATTTATTCTAGTGGATGGAGCCAAGGGAAATGGGGCGGGCCAGATGACGGCGGTTCGAGGCTGTCGGCTCCACCCAAGCACCAGAGACTGGAGAATGCTGGAGATCTGGGCGACGGCTCGTCCACGCCTTCTTCTCAGTACTACCGCAGGTTCTGCATCTGAGACCTTGGTTCCTTCCTGCGCTCCTCATAGTATTGGAACAGCAAATCGGCCTACTAACTATCCTTGGAGTGGGGCTGTCTAAGCATAGTTTCTCCAGGTGAATCGAACCATCGGGGGAGGTTAGTCCCATCCAACTCACGAC
>Ga0257111_1000408_pt1 | contig 17896 bp, 32 predicted proteins | sample LP_taG_6_FD_191567 | JGI IMG/M metagenome (GOLD analysis project Ga0257111, IMG submission 191567) | Marine microbial communities from Northeast Subartic Pacific Ocean, Canada - LP_J_2015_P26_500m | ecosystem: Environmental > Aquatic > Marine > Oceanic | place: Canada: Northeast Subartic Pacific...
AATTGATAGTGCTTGGTCACAAATAAATTTAATGTGCGGTATTGATTTTGATAACTTACATCACTGTTACTTTGAAATTTACGATAAACTATTATATAATAGAGAACGGTTCTTAAACTTTAATAGAAAAGAATATTTGGAAAAATTTACAAAATGGCTAACTCAAAATTAGTAGACTTATTGTGGGGGTCTGATCATAGAGGATTAGAATTAAAAGAATATTTAAGCGAATATGTTTGTCCTACTAAAATAGATAAAGATGGCAAATTTAATATAGCTACAATGTATGACGTAGGAACTTACACAAATAAAAAATGTAACTATCCTGATATAGTTAAAAAGTTTCATAATCACTTTGACATCTATACACACGGCATTTTAATTTGTGGGTCTGGGTTTGGAGTATGTATGGCGGCAAATAGATTTAAACATATTAGAGCCGCAACTTGTAGAACAGTTAAAGAAGTCGAAATAGCTCGTAAACATAATAATATAAATGTATTATGTTTAGGAGCAAACTTTACATCTAAGAGTAGAGCAAAAGGTCTAGTTAAAACATTTTTTCAAACTGACTTTGAAAACGGAAGACACAAGAAACGAATAAATATATTAAAGACAATAAACAAATGAATATCGAAGAAGTAGATAAAACAGAACTGCTAAAAGGGTTTGATTATGCTAATAAAATATATTCAAATAAAGAATATAATTATACCGTGGTTCCAAAATGTGCTTCATCGATTATAATTGATACTTTAAATATGACTGAAGGTGAAAATAATAATACTAAAGAACATTTTACTTTTTTAAGACACCCATATGGAAGACTTAAAAGTTATCTATACCAAGTAAAATGCTATACCTATGGAGAAACTATACACAAAATTGAACATATATTAAATAATTTTGATAATTGGGATGAACATTGTATACCATATAACTTTTATATAACCTATGATGATTTTAAATTTGTTGGAACATTAGAGAATTTTGATAATGGTTTTAGAAATATCTCTAATAAAAAGATTATTAAAGAATCTAGAAGAGAAGACAATAAAGATATTGAAGCAATACACGATGCCTTAATAGAAAGAAATGCCAAAGAAATTAATAGAATATATGCTGAAGATTTTATATTATACGAAAAAGCAAAAAAATGTATTACACCAAGGATGACAAATGAATAAAGAACTTCACATAGTTGATTTAGATCATACTCACGATATTACTGGGCAACTTAATGTCTTAGCATTTTGGATTCGCAATAATCAAGATAAAAAGGATACACACCACATAGTAATTAAAAGAGTATGGGAAGGTGAAATACATTTTCTAATTAAAGAAAATTTCTTACCATATGTTCGCGAAGCTCTAGCAAATTGGCCTGCTAACAATGTTAGTTTAGTAATGGCTGATGTTTATTTAGAAAGAAATGTTACACAATGGTTTGCAGGGACAGGAGATACAGATTTTCCAATAAAATGTATATCAGCACCATTTGAATTACTAAAAAGAACTATCGAAAACAAGAACAATAAAGCAATTGTACAGCCTAAATTATATGAAAGAAAAGCTAAAAGATTTATTTGTTTAAATGGTGCGGCAAAAATACATAGAGCAAAACTAGTATCCGATTTATATAATAACGGAATGGATAGTTTTGGTTATATATCTTGGATTAATAGGTATGGCAATAATGTACCTAAGCAATTTTATACAAATGAGAAATTTAAAGGAGATGAACTTAAATTAGATTTTACTGGCGAAGAGCTTGATAAAGGTAATAACCAAGAAGTATTGCCTCCGATTTATGGTTATGCAGGATTTGAAATTGTAAACGAAAGTATTGTAAGTGATACTAGTTTGTTTTTAACAGAAAAAACGTGGAAACCAATTTTGTATAATAAAATTTTTATTGTACACGGTTGCAAAGATACAATGAAATTTTTAATAGATAATGGATTTGAACCATATACAGAGCTATATAATCACGAAGCATTTGACAACTTACCATACAAAGAAAGATATAATGCTATGTGGATTGAGCTACAAAAACTTATGCATTGTACCGCTGAAGACTGGACAGGTATATATCAAGATGTAAATATAAAGAAAAAACTAATACACAACACTAATATATTTAGAAATAAGATTATAACTAATTGGAAAAATGAAATAGATGCTTGATAAGAAAAAATTATTAGATACAACAAACAAAACATTTTGTATGATACCGTGGACACATTTAAGCTCGTGGCCTGATGGTCGAATACTAACTTGTTGTATGACCGATAGTGACGATGCTATGGGTAATTTAAAAGATATGACTTTTGAAGAAGCTTGGAATTGTGAACAACAAAGACAATTAAGAAAAAATATGCTCGAAGGCAAAGCAAGTAAACTCTGTAGTCGTTGTTATGAACAAGAACGACACGGCGTAAAAAATACAAGAAATTGGGCTAATAGAAAGTTAAATCATCACTGGGATGTTGTTGAATCAACTAAAGAAGATGGAACAGTAGATAAAGTTAATTTACCTTATATAGATTTTAGATTTAGTAACTTATGTAATTTTAGATGTAGAACGTGTGGACCAGATTTATCAAGTGGGTGGTACGATGACCATCATAAGATGTGGCAGGGTGCTACACAGAAAAAATTTATTAGACCATATAAAGATGAAAAATCATTTTGGAAAGTAGTGGAACCTTACATTGATGATTTAGAAGAAATATACTTTGCAGGTGGTGAACCACTAATGATGGACGAACATTATAGAATTTTAAAAAGATTAGTAGAAAAGAAAATGTTCCACGTAAGATTACAATACAATACAAACTTTAGTAATATAATATACAAAGACATTAATGTATTAGATGAATGGGACAAGTTTGAAACTGTTGAGATTGGTGCTAGTCTAGATGGCAGTTTTAAGCGAGGTGAATATCTACGTAAAGGACAAGTATGGGATCAAGTTTTAGAAAATCGAAAACAAGTTAAAGAAAGATGTCCTAGAGCTTTCTTTTTTCTTGCAACTTGCGTTAATGTGTTTAATTGTTTTCACGTATCAGATTTTCATATAGACTGGATTAAAAAAGGCTTGGTGGGACATCATAGTTTATTAAATCCTTTACAATCTCCCGAACATTTAAGAATACAAATACTGCCAACAGAGATGAAAGATAAACTTGCAGAGAAATGGAGAAAGGCACAAGCCTGGATGGTTGAAAATACTAAAGCAGATCACAGACGATACGAATCTTTAATTAGTTATTTGTATGAAACAGACCGTACTAACTTACAAGATCGATGGTATGATATCACAAATAGACTCGATAAAATAAGAAATGAGAACTGGCGTGATATTTTTCCTGAACTGCACGAACTTGAAGATAACATAAAATTACAAGCAAAACTCAAAAAATAGAAGCTTATATCTTCGTCTACAGCGTCTTTAAGTACCAACCTGGGGTCTTAGTACCCCCGAAAATTTTTATCTCTTGACATAAATTTACAAATCTTGTAACATATTATAATATTATGAAAATATTAAAAGATATTAATCCGCTTGGCGTGGTGTATGTAGTATTGGTAGTTTGTTTATTATATATTATATCACAAAATTCAATCGAGAAAAAAGAAATGATAAGTCAACTAACTAATGCAGAAAAAGAAATTAGTTCACTAGAATCATATTCAGATGAACTAGAATTATATTCAGATGAATTAAACAGCCAGTTAGGATTATACCTAAGTACAATAAGTGAAATGAAAACCAGCGAAACAAATTTGAGAAATCAAATTACTAGTTTGGAAAACCAAATTACTTTTTTAGAAGCACAACTTACTAGTTTAGAAAAACAAATTACTAGCTTAGAAGAAATTCCGGTAACTCTTTTAACTATAATTGATGGGTTAGAAGAAAACATACAAACTTTGAAATTCACTATACAAGATTTAGAACTAGAACTAGAACAGCTTAATAAGAAATTAAATAAATTAACTGTTGAAGCTGAAAATAATATAGATACTAATACACAATAAAAAATTATCAAGATTTATTCATTAGTTCTTCGTATCGTTCGTGAGCTTCCTTGGGACCAAAATAAGCTTCTTGTAATTCAACATTCCAATATAAAAGGTTATCTATTATAATACGTTTACCTGATACAGCACAAACAACATAATGACCCATCTTAACTATATCAAAATACATAGGTTTATATTTTAATTCAGCTAAAACCCACTCGAGTGGATTATCTGGAATATTTGAGATTTTGTTGTTCATACCAATTTATATAATCCTCAATATTATTATCAAAGTATTCTGTAAAGGTATAAGATTGTATTGAAGTACAATATTCTACAATGTATTGTGGTACAAAATAATTATTTGGAATATTTATGCACCAATATATTACTTCATAAAATATTTCTAGTTCACTCATATATTATATAAGATAGGGCACTAATACTTCGGCTAATTTTTTATTTCCTTTTATATTAAAATGAAAACCCGAATCAACAGCATATTGTTTAAAGTCAATTTCTTTTTGCACTACTACTCTATTGGATAAATCCGTTGCTGATCTTGAAAATTCATCATCTAACCAAAACAAATTTATAATTTTTTTATTTTTATCTTTTACATAGTAATTACAAAATTCAACTGCCTCAGTATACTTTTCAAAGTTAAGTGGGTGATGTCTTTCTTGATTGTACCAATAAGAAACACGATCAATAATTTGCTGTTTGGATAATGTACTTTTACGTTTTATTTCGTGAAATATATGTTGTACTAATTCTGATTGTTCATCAGCAATTATTTGTTCTGCCATACCAACAGTTAGATGATAATAACTTTGTGTGTTATCCCATAGCTGTAAGTAATTCTCATATACATCGTGGTCTCTTGTTATTCTTTGATACTTCCATTGGTCGGATGTAAACTGTAATAGCCCTCTGTCAGGTGTCGTGTGCTGAATTACAAATATATCGCTGTCATATGTTTCATTAATATATTTTAATGTACTCGGATACGTAACCCAACTAGATCCGGCCCTACCAGCATTAACAACTTGATTTTTAATCTTGCATTCATTTAATTGTTCGTATACTATATACGGATAAGTATGTGTATATGGAATATCATAACCTTGTGTCCAACTACAACCTATAAAAGAGACTTTTAACATATGGATAATAAACTACCTAAAAATTTTTGTATTCTTCCTTGGACTGCTTTAGAAGTCCAACCAAACGGCACAGTAAAACCGTGCTGTATGTATAAGGATACACTAAAAAAGGAAAATGGTCAAGAGTATAAAATACAAAAGGACCAATTTAATGATATTTGGAACAGTGATGAATTAGCTACAATACGTAAAAGATTTTTATCTGGCACACAACCACGTGGGTGCCATAGATGTTGGATGGAAGAATTATCAGGCAAAAACTCTAAAAGAATAAGAGATAGTAGAAAATACAAGCATCTAATTACTGAAGAAATCATATTTGGAAAGCCTGCTCCAAGGTATTTAGATTTAAAACTTGGAAATATATGCAACCTTAAATGTAGAATATGCTCTCCACAATACTCATCAAAATGGATATCAGAACAAAGAAAATATGATATTATTGACAAAAATATTAAGTACTATGAAAGATTAGATTGGGCTGAAAAGTCAGAAATATTTTGGAATAATATTGAATCTTTGATTCCTATTTTAGAACATTTAGATTTTACAGGTGGAGAACCTTTTATGATAAAAGAACACTTTGATCTTTTACATAAGATTATAAAACAAGGTTATGCACATAAGATTACTTTGCACTATAACACAAATGGAACACAATTGCCATTGGATGCTTTAGATAATATATTTCCTCATTTTAAATCTGTTGACGTTCATTTTAGTGTAGATGGCATAGGCAAACACTTTGAATATCAACGACATCCAGCTAAATGGGACCAGCTATTAAAAAATTTAAATATGTGGAAAACATATGAATCCAACAAACTAGACCTATCTATATGTCATACTGTTAATGTGTTTAATGTACTTTACTTGCCAGAATTTATCGAATGGACTGAGAACTTTGATATAAAAATATACCTTAATACATTACACGAACCATTACATTATAATATATCAGCACTACCTAGCTTCTTAAAAGATGTTGTAAAAGATAAACTATTAGACTATATTGAAAGAGATTTTGATCAAATAATACAATTTATGGAAAATAGCGATAATAGTTATCAACTAAAAGAATTTAAAAGACAAATCTACAGAATGGACCTAGTAAGAGTAGAATCATTTGATAAAACATTTCCGGAATTATCTGAGCTAATGAATATTATAAAAATAAAATGACCCTAAACAACGAACACAAAGTAGACTATGAAAAAATTGTAGCTACTGTTTTAAATGATGACAGCTATAAAGTTAAAATAGATCGGCCGGAAGGTATTAATTATACAACCACTCGAGCTAATAAATTAGAGTTCATTAAAAGTAATAGTAGCTCATTTATATACAATAATGAAACAGTTTATCAAATGGCAGTTAACGTCTTAAATATTCAAGACGGGCGTTTTGTTGATGAATGGTATTATAAAAATAGAACAGAAGTAAAAGAAAAACATCAAATTTTTACAAAAGCACATAAAGGTACTATAAGCTTTGATTTATATCTAGCAAATAACATTTTTAATGAATCACGTTTGTGGAAATTAATGTTAGTACAATGCAAGTATTGTACTGATGCAAATGAATTTGATAACACCCACGATCCTTATTTTAGCTTACGTATACAAAAGCCCGGCGAAACTTACGGATTGTATCTACGATGTTGGGAACCAGGTATTGATAAAGATATTATCACAACAACTAAAATATTAAAATTCAATAAAGATGATATTAACAAACATAATGGGTATGATAAGTGGATTAAAATAAAAATAACATATACGCAAATAAATACAGCAACATACCAAATAGATGCTTATGCAACTAATGGTAGTTACGAAGGGCACCAAAGTCATATTATCAAACCACACCAATTTAATAATGCAACCTTAAAACTAGGTATAGTAAACATAGGATCAAAATACAAAAAGTTCAATGAAAAAAATGTAAGTGTATGGTATAAAAATATTAAAATAATAACAGAGGGAAATTATTATGATTAAGTGGATCAAAAACATCTGGGTTGAAATTAAAATGCATTTCGCTTACAAGAAAAAAATTAAAGAACTTAAAAAACGAGACCCGTTTATATACAAATAGTTGTATTAATCAGCAGATTTAAACCGCTCGTCGTTCTTCTTTTGAATTTTCCAGGCTTTAACTTTCATTTCCCAATACTTTTCGTTCTCAAGCTCTTGGGCTGATGGTGGCATTGTCCACACGAGATGATTCAGCGAAGCTGTTATAAACGCACCTGTAAAAAATAAAGTCTCTAAGCCCATTGTATACCTATTTATATCTTGGTATAAGTATTATATAGATTGAGAGCAGAAATGAGAGACGACGAAGACAAAGACACAAAAGCTAGTTGGATGAGAATAGACGAAATTAGACTTCGTACTATGGACTACAGAGATACTCGCCTGCTCCTTGAAACATTATCATCACTAAAAAATACTGAAGTTGGCTTCATAATAGACGATCTTAATGACAAATACGGAACAACATTTAGATATAATGACTATCTAAGGAACAGAGAGCTACCAATGGAACTACGAAATGCTTGTCGCTCTATGCATCAAACTCTAGGAGCGGAGCAAGAAAAGGTAGTTGACGAATGTATAAAAACATCTAAAGGTGTAATTCCATTTATGGCAAGAGCATTTTTATTTTTGATGGCAATCATTATGATCCTCACGTGGCTTCGAAATATTTTTTCTTAAAAAAATTTAGCCGGTTGAGCTTGAAATTTTAGCAAAATTATAAATATCAAAGAACTACTAATTTAAGACATTTTCAAGGAACCGATGAAGAACTACTGGCTAAAATTACTAGCACTAATGAGGTGTGACTTTAAAAAACGTACAGGACACGATTGGGGCTATGATAATCACCACCATAAACTATGGGGTTATGACGCCGGACATCATTATTTAGGCTATCAACAAAGTAAACGTTGTAAGGCACAGCAAACTAAAGAGAGAGATAATGGCAAGACAGGACAAGACACACAAGGGCAGACGTAAAAAAGGTAGTAAAAAAAGAAGAGCTCAAAGAAAAATTAGACACAAAAAAAGATAATTAGTTAACTTTTAAACCTAATTGTTGAAGTCTAAATACAATAAATACAGCTATAATAATAAAAAAGGTGTACAAATGAAAGCTAATTCTTGGACAGAGTTCCAACCATTAAAAGAAGTTATACTAGGTAAAGGTTATACAACAGACTGGTTAACAAAAGAGCAATTTCCCGAAGTTGATTTACGTGCTGGGCTAAAACAAATATTCGAAGAGACTGAAGAAGACGTTTTAAAAGTCAAAGACTTTTTAGAAAGTGCTGGTGTTAATGTATTAAGACCAGAAATAACATTTGACTTAAACAAAAAGTATGGCCAAATTGATTTAAGCAAATTTAAATTTCAATTCCCAAATCATCCACTTCAACCAAGAGATACTGCTGGTGTTTATGGAGATACGTTAGTTCATTTTTATACAGGTGAGAATGGTCGTATTTTTGAAAACTGGGGTACTTATAATCATTTTATAGAATATTATAAGCAAGGTAATAATTGGATTTCAATGCCTATGCCTAACTTTGCTAGTCCAACACAAGGATATAAAGAACACGATGATAAAAGAATATTGTATCATTCAGCAAATATATTAAGATGTGGTAAAGATATTTTTTATTCTACTGTACATCCAACACGTGGTCATCATAAAGGCAAAGGTTCTAACTTAGGTATGGAATGGTTGCAAAGAGCATTTGGTGACAAGTTTAGATATCATATTGTTAATGTAGGTGGCCACCTTGATGGTAAGTTAGCATTACTTAGACCGGGGCTTCTTGCTTGTTGGGACAAAGAAGATATTCCAGAAGTTTTAAAAAGTTGGGACGTAATTGAAGTGCCTGAGACTGCGTGGAACGTACCTAAGCATTTTACAAGAACTCGTAAGCAAAGATGGTATGAAGAATTTGTTAAGGAATATCTAACAGAATGGATTGGCTATTGTGATGAAACAGTATTTGATGTTAACTGTTTTAGTGTAAATGAAAATTTAGTAATTACTAACGGCTACCATAAAGAAACATACGATAAATTTAAAGCTCACGGAATAGAAGCTTGGCCGTGGCATTGGCGACACAAACATTTCTGGGACGGTGGAATACATTGTTTAACAATGGATACTATAAGAGAAGGTAATCAAGAAGATTACTTTAGTTAATATTTTAATTCTAATTGCTTAATTGTTACTAATACTTTATTACCCCAAGCAGGGTCTTTAGCATACGTAGAAGCTAACATATAAACTAATTCATCATAATTAATATCATCTATAAGCCATTGGTGCATTAACGTTTCTCTAAAATCAGCATACCTTTTATCCGTTGATAATAAATCCATAAAGCCATAAACACCATCACATAAAGATTCAAATTTTACTAATTTAATTTGATTATTATTTTTAGGTACCATATATTCTACAGCATTTGGCCCTGCATATATTCCAAAAAAGTTATATCCTTCTACTGCAAATCTTGATGTTCCCCAGCCACTTTCGTGCCCTGCAACCGCTACAACTAATGGAACAGGAATTCTAACGTGTGGTTCTTTAACATAATACGCATTGTATTCGATTGCACAGGTTTTAATAGCATCAATAAATTGTTCTTTATTTTCATAGCTAATAGGCGTTGTAAAAATATTACAAGCTATTAGTAGTGTGGCGCAAATATGTTTTATCATAAGTCATCCCATAGTTTAATATCATTTTTTTCTAAAAAATTACTTCTTTGAAAGACAGGTATTGGTTCCATTTTATGTAAATTTGCTTTTCTAATATCTTGATATCTGATTAGCTTTTCGCTTTCTTCTTTTGATATACATAAAATTGATTGCTCTTCTATTTTCATAGAACGTTCTAGCTCATCATAAGTCAATCCACCCAACTGCTCTTTATCTGTTCTGCCATCTTCCCATAAGCCATCTGTTGGTGGAGCATCTAAAATTTCTTGTAATATACCTAATTCTTTTCCTAATGAATAAACTTCAGACTTCATTAAATCTGCAATAGGTGAAATATCAACTCCGCCATCACCATACTTTGTAAAAAATCCTACACCAAAATCTTCAATTTTATTTCCTGTACCAACTACTATACCTTTTTTAGATGCAGATATTTGATGTAATGTAACCATACGCAATCTAGACTTTGTATTTGCAAAGGCGTGTTCATTATCAAAACTACTACCTAACGAATCTTGAAAAGAATTATAAACACTATCTAAAGGAATTATACAATGAGATACATTGTTATATTTTTTAACTAACCATTCTCCGTGCTTCATACTTAAACTATTTTGATCTTCTTTTTGTCTTATTGGCATTGTTAAAACAAACACAGGCAACTCTGTCATTGCACATAACGTACTAACAACAGAACTATCAACACCACCTGATATACCTATAACTAAACTATCTCTGTTATACTCACCTGCATAACTTTTAATCCAGTTAGATATTTCTTTAGATACTATCAACTACTTCTCCTTCTTTTGCTTTTTCTTCTTCTAACTTTTTCTTTAATGCTTCTAGTCTTATTATTATAGCATCACTTTGAACTGGTGCCAACTGATTTGATAATATTTTTGTGGCTTCCATAATACCTTTATTGAAAAACATCCAATCTAATAATTCTTCTAACTTCTTATCTATACTCATTTTTGTATCTCGCCTGACCAATTAAGAATTCCTCTATCAATCCAATTTGCTATTTGCATATCTCTATCGTCCCACTCTAACTCTTGTTGCACAGACGCAATTAATCTTTCTACATCATTTTTTAATATTAAATGATTTTCTTCTATTCCGTCTATTTCATACGTTCCTTTTAACTTTAACCAGAACTTATTTTTACGAGTTATTTTCTTTTTCGTCTTCTGTTTCTTCTTCGGCGGCATCTTTTTCTATCTCCTTTGGTGGATTGATTGGCATTCCGCTATTATCAAACCATCTTCCATCTGCTGTAGTAGTACATTTAGAATAAAAATTATTACCATTTACACCTTTTATTAATCTTCTTTTTGTATATAATTTGCCTTGATACTCTGTGCCATCTGCTTGTACAAGTCTCTCACCATAATTACCACCATACATTCTGTCAATATAAAACCACGAGTCTTCATTACCGTCTTCATCTACAACTGTATGTTTTGTTGCTTTTTTGGAATCCAAGGGTAAATCATAAAGTCCATCTTCACTACAAGTTGATGTCCACATCTTATTAGTATCTGGAATTGTAATAGGTTTATCATTGACAGGCTTTTTTGTTATATCTTTTAGAGAGTCTAAAAGCTTTTTTGTTTTTTCTGTAGCCATTATTTTTCTGCATCAATGTCATATTCGAATTCTAATCCTGCGAAACGCCCAATATATGGTTTATTTAAATCTTTTCTGTGAAGTTCTATGCTGGTGTTTGTTCCATCTACAACAACTTTTATATGCTTGTCTGTTTTAGATAAAACATCAGCGGATTTTGTTTGTCCGCTATCAATACAACGTATAACAATCTTTTCCATTCTACTATCCTATAGTGTTAATATATAGTAAAAACCAAGATCTGTCAACTATATATTAACGCCTATATACAAAATGAATTGTCTACTGCGTTGCAGTAGGGCAAACAGGATTCGTAAGAGCTTCATCTAGTGCTACTGTATTTGCCTCTAAAGTAAGAGTAGTAGTTTCTAGTTGGCTATTTAAATCCGCAACTGTTATTGCTAACTCACTACGGTTAGTTTCGGTTTGTACTAGTGTACCATTTACAGTATCTAGCTCGGTTCCTAAACTCGCAACTTGAACTGTTAAAGTATCAATTGCGTCTTCGTGAGTAAGTATTGTTGCCTCGGCATTAGTTACTTCTGCTGTCAACCCTTTAATATCTCCAGATTGATTAAAAAGTAGTATTGCTAAAACAACTACAATTGCCGAAGCAATTTTTGTGCCTGTTGTTATTGTTTTTAGTTTTTCTATCATAGTATTTAAATACTACAATAATACAATAACTTTGTCAAGCCTTTAATTTACTGCGGCAATAATAATAATAACAACTACAACTACTGCAATTGATATTTTTTTATTTGCTAGGGCAGTCGCCCATAAACTTTTGATTTTTTCTATCATAATGTATTTACTATACTACAGATCCACAATATTGTCAATTAAGAATTACTAGGATAAAGCCAATTGTATAACTCTAAGTTAACGTTTTTTAGTGATTGATTACGCAATTTATCCAATCCTTCTGTTATTTTTCTAAACTTAATTTGGTCTGGAATATTAGTTAATAGGTTTTGTTTTTCAGGATTAGTATACGTTTGACAAGATATTTTAAGGTCTTTATTTTTTAATTTAGATACTTTTTTATTAACAATTGCTAGTTGTGTTTTGGTTAATATTCTTCTAGGGTCTAGGTGATTACCTATGACCATTGTTGATATTACTCTAAGCTTATTCTTTGTTACCCATTTATCAAATTGATCAATTTGATTTATATTCCAAGCATTAAGAGTTGAGTGCATTACAACTTCTACATTTTTATTTTCTTTTGCAAACGTTTTCCATTTCTTTACAATAGTTTCATATTTTTTCCAATCTAATCCGTTCCTAATGTATTCTGCTAGTTTGCCTATACTTTCATTACTAATTCGTAATTCTAATTTTTTAAGTTGTTTTAAATGATTTAATATATTTTGTTTTGGAAATACACTACCATTAGTATTAATACTCATTGTTATATTTTTTAAATTAGATCTTTTTGATAAATCATCTAAGAACTTATCTAATACCCTAACCATAAAAGGTTCTCCACCTTTTAATAAAACATATTGTAATTGAGATATATCAGTATTTTTTATATTTTTTAATACTTCTATTTCTCTTTTTGTTGTTTCAGAGATTGGTACATTATTACTTGCATTTTTTAATTTCTTCTCATCCGACAATTCAAACAGAAATATGTTCTTTTTCTTTGCTTTAATAATCTCTTTATTCCATTCAGAACTAGATACTGGCCCGCAATACCTACAACTAAAATTACATAAGTTAGAAAATGATATGTCTAAAGCATTAAGTTGTCCTGGCTTTGTTGGTGTAAATCTTTGTTTAGCTCTTAAACGCAAACTAGCTTCATCATCATTAACCCAATATTCTTCATCTCTTTTACATTGTTTACAAGCTGAATCTTTTAACTTACTGTAATTAATTTTATTAGCATTCTCGGTAGTGAAGTTTAACCAATTTTGAATTATACTATTTGTAGTGTTTTTTACTTTTAATGATCTTAAAGATTTCGTGTTAAGAATATTTTTTGGACTAGAATTACAACAAGGTGCTATTATTATGTCTTTATTATATGGTGTAACAAATACTGCATTGGAATAATATGCACAGCCGGATCTTTGCAAATAGTATTTTAAGGGTTTCATCATAGTAGTATTTAATGTATGTGCTATTTTATATTTTTTGTGTATGCGTTTTTTATTTTTTTGCTGTATGCGTCCAATTTTTTTTTACTAACGTATGTGCGTCGCGATATTTTTATAAACTATGTGTATGTGCTATATTTTAATACAGATGTATTAGTTATACAATTTTTGTATGCGAATGATTTTTAAAGGTATTCTACTACCACTTAATAGTACTGTAGAGCCTTTCGCTTTCGCTCTAGGGACAATTCACCGTTCTAACAGTAACTAAAGGTGTTTTTACCCTAACTAAACATCTAAACGCAACCTCTCTTATAAGTACTATTACAACGTGTTAAAGTTCCTTACATTGATATTACGATAGCTACTTTTCACAACTTATGATATACATAGTCCTTTTGGCCTTAATAGTTACTATAATAATATACCATAAAACGCATTAAGACTATTCGCTTCGCTCAACTATTGACTTACCCGAGACGCATCTACATTATTACAATATCCGTATGCTCTTAGGTCCTTTTATAATACAATGGTAGGTTCGTTGTAATTACCGCCTTTTAACGTGCATATCCTTCACGTACAACGTCATTACCATATTCCATAGTATCAAAGTACATCTAGTTTATTAAAGTACGTTTTAACTGTTTATATACATCTATGTTCTTTTTGCATACCAAACTATACTAATACCACATAGCTATTCCAAACCTCATATACTAACCCACATTTTTTTATTGCGTAGTTTTTCAACAAACCAACTTTCCTTACGTCAGTTAGTTTAATAAGCTTCGCTTATACTTCATTGCAATATAACTATGCAAAACCTCGCCGCCTACTATAATAGCCCACTTTTTAATTTGCAATCGCTAGCCCCGTTTCAAGGTTTCCATTCTGAGGCTGTATCACACGGTCGGGGTGAAAATTATTTTCTGAAAAGTTTTTTGGAAATGTTTTCTAATTAGATAGTGGTGCAGGCAAGTAAGCCACCCACTATAGCAAGTAGGACGAATATTAGTATCCAGGTAGCTATGTAACCTGTATAGTACCCGAATACTAATGATAATATCTTCTTAATCAATCTAACAACACCATATATTCTTTAGCATAGTATTGTCTAAACCAGTCACAGCCCTTACGAACTGTATCCCATAGCTTATGTCCACCGTCTGTAGGACTAACCTTTTCAGCTAATAATTGAGCTCCCATTATGTTATCGTACACAGCTACAGCATCTGGCTGAAGCTCTATAGACTCTCCACTAAAAGGATTCTTAATTGTTTCGGGAGCATCTAACACTACACATTGAAATGGTAGTGGATGTCCTCCTGGTTTGTCGCCTTTGTTATATGTTTTTGACATTAATGTCCTCTCTGTTATATGTATATAATAGCATTGATCTACTATCTGTCTACCGCTTATTAGTATATAGATATAGCTAGATCGCTCCATATTAGAGCTAGATATAGCGTCGTCATTACTGCCATAAATGCTTTAAAAGGTAGGTCGTTCTTCATACAGACTCCCTTGCTATTACTTCATAATTGACTCTACTAGGTAAAGTCTTTACAAAGCTCTTAAGTTCGTTAGTACCATATAGTTCTCCCATTAGTTCTATTCGAGAATAGTTAACTAACTTAACAACCTTGTACATTCTTTGCTTTGGATTGCCTGTAAGGCTTACGTCTTTTAGTATTATCTTCTGTGACATTTGCACATTCTCCTATTGTTATTTGACTGTTAATATTAAGTCGTCTTTCATTTGTACTTCAGCAAAGAACTCTCTAGTTCCGTTGCCGGTTACAGAAGGTCTATTGCTACCTGCAAACCTTCCATTGCTTTTATACTCAGGGCCGAACATACTTGTTTCCGTATAGTTAAGGGGCGCCCCGATTGCCCCTTTTAATTGCTTTTTAGATTCGTAGTTAAGTATCATCATATTGCTTACCTCTATCTTAAGTATTCAGGACCAGTCCAACTAACTTTGTAAGGTTTGTTGAATATGTTTCCTCTTGGTTTATTAAGTGCTGGAGCATTCCATCCTGCGGCTTTAAGTATATCGCCTCTTTTAAAATGCTTGTAGTCGTGCTTCATAATAAAGCCCCATACTCTTCTACTACCGTTTCTTTCTACTTGAACTATTTTAATAAACTTACGTCTATCATTATCAAGAATTCTAAAGCCTTCATTAAACTCTTTGATCATATTATTGTCAACTTCAGTCTTTGCTCTACCGTGTCCAGTCCATTTAAAGTAGTCGTCTTTAGCCATTTGTATTACATCGTTAATGGCTTCTTCCATTGTAGGTTCTACTATTATTGTTGTATTTGTTTGCATTGTACCTCTCTGTTATTGTTTAATAATAGCATAGATCACCGATCTGTCAACCACAAAAAAAGGGCGGATTTTGGTTATTATTCCGCCCTAAGGTTGCAAGTTTTAGGTTGTTTATAAAACTGGTTGTGCTATAAGGTTTATAGTAATAGCATCTCCAACAATAAATTGTCTATTGCTACGAGATTTACCACTAAATCCTTCTGCTTCCCAAGATACTATATAATATGATAGCACCGATTCTACGGCAGTAGTGTAAGTCGTGTTGCATACATTAACTCTTTTGTATCCAACAATTTGACCTTTGCTTGAATTCTTACCTACTTGCGAACCGATAACTGCGCCTGTACCAATTGCTATATCTTTACCTGTACCGCTTCCAACTTTACTTCCAATTACTCCACCGATAATAGCACCAAGAATCTGTCCTCCAGATAATTGACCATTGTCAGTTTGTGAGTAAATAGGAACTTCTTGGATCGTACAAGTTTCTATTGGTGTATGTATGTTCTTTGAAACATAATACGGCTCAACTGCTATCACAGAACCTTGGATTTGTTTATACTCAGACGCATTTGCTTTTTGCGTTAGAGCAAAACCTAATGAAGCTATGAATAGAGTAGCAACGATCATATACTTGATGAAGCTATCTAGTTCTAAGAATTTTTTCATTAATCCTCCCTTTCTTCTGTTAAACATAAGTTAATAATAACACAGATCGGGTTTTCGTCAACCAATTTGTTTGCTATATAAATTGGCATTATTGTACCCATTCCCCTGTGCCTTTTTTACAATAATAGGCACCTACTGCCTTGTTGTTAAAGGTTATTGCCGTGTCTGATTGTTGTACTACTTGCTCAAATGCTTTACTGCAACTGGCGTACTTCATTGCTAGGCTTACTGGCACCTTAGCTACTTCGCCATTTACTAACTGCATTATAATCAAGAATACTTGCATCAGCCACCCCAACCAAATGCTGAACCGAATAAGATTAATAGAAGCATCGTTGGTACTACTATTGTCATCGGCCAAAAGTCTAATAACTCTAATATCAATTTCTTTGTTTTCTTTTTCATTTATCCTTCTTTAATAGTTTGATTAATTTATCTTCTGTTTTTGCTACTGCCATTGCATCGAACCAAACCTGCATATTCTCTGCTAGTGCAGGATGAGTAGCGGCTAGATTTGCATTAGTATATAAACCAAAACGCAATCTACATTTCTTTCCTATCTTCTTATTGTCTGCAGAGTTGTTATTGTCATAACCTGTTGGACCTTTGTAGTCCCATTTCTTTTCACCGTCTATCCAAATAGTTAATTGACCTTTATTAGGATCCATACTATTGTGATAATAAATTCTAACATTGGTCCATTCCATTGAACCGTGTCTTTCGTTTGTTGTTAATTTCTTTAATGTATGATAGTTGCCACCGTAGTTAGCCATCTTGAACCAACCGTTCTCGTTGTGCGTCCATCTGTAATTGTGTTCTAATACTAAATTGCCACCTACAAATTTAATCATCCAAGTAATAGGAGACTCGCCCGGGTGACATTGACTTACTGTGAATCTTCTTGACCAATCTTCAAATAAAACATTGTTCGCAGGTAGTATTGCAAAGTTAATCCATTTTTCTGTTCCTTCAGTAAATGTCCACTCTTTATCATCTCTAACTTCTACTCTAGTAGAACCATTGTCTTGTTTGCAATCACTAAACCATTTTGTAGCAACACATTCTGACAAGTCCGCTGTCACACTATAAAAAGTATTACCGCTATAAGCAAATTCATTTGCTCCTTTAACTTCTGCTTGTGAACCATCGCTTCTCCAAGACTCCATAGTATCTTTTTCAGTAAAGCCTTTGAAGTTAAGTTTCTTAGGTT
>Ga0257111_1000409_pt1 | contig 17895 bp, 14 predicted proteins | sample LP_taG_6_FD_191567 | JGI IMG/M metagenome (GOLD analysis project Ga0257111, IMG submission 191567) | Marine microbial communities from Northeast Subartic Pacific Ocean, Canada - LP_J_2015_P26_500m | ecosystem: Environmental > Aquatic > Marine > Oceanic | place: Canada: Northeast Subartic Pacific...
GATTTATTGAGACGCAAGCCAACTCGGATTGGGCGAGTAACTGACCTCGGCTCCGCCGTAGACCTTATCGAGGCGTCCCATCATCCAGAGACGGTCTAGGAAGATCTCCAAGTCGACCCCCTCCCGGTTCATTCTCTCACCAATCACAAACTCGATTGTGCCGATTGAGAGGGATGACTGTCCGTGTTCCCTGACAACGAGACCGAGCAGAATCTGGAGCCAAGCCTCGGCGAGTGGGTCCCCAGAGAGGTTGTTGCTCAGGGGTTCCGGGGCCTCTATCTCCTCGAGGAACTCCATGATGGCCCTGATATCGGGCTCTGACGGCTTAGTTATGCCCTTCTCGTTCGCCCCTGCCTCGACATCCAAATCCCCTATCACCCTTACCACAGAGGGGATTCTAGATGGGTCGGGAGGTGGTCCGGGCAACCCCTCTTCCGCTTCTATCTCATTTTCCTCCATCTCAACACCTGACGAGGCTATTGTGGCGGCTTGTGTGTTCAACCTATTGCAAGGTTGCGGAGAACGGTTTGCAGAATGCCCCCGTTCCTGTAGTAATCTACCTCCACCGGGGTCTCGAGCCTGACGACGGCTTCGAAGGAGAAATCAGTGCCGTCGTCACTCTTGGCTGTGATACTGATCTCGGAGAACGGTGCGAGGTCCCCCTTTACTGGGATGTCGAAGGCCTCTGAGCCGTCAAGACCCAGAGTCTCGGCGTTCTGGCCCTCCTTGAAGGCAAGGGGGAGGACACCCATGCCAACTAGGTTGGATCGATGGATTCGCTCATAGGAGGTCGCGATGACGGCCCTGACACCGAGTAGAAGGGTTCCCTTCGCTGCCCAGTCCCTGCTGCTGCCCGTCCCATACTGCGAGCCGGCGAGAACGATCAGAGGGGTTGCGTCATCACGGTACCTGTTGCTGGCCTCATAGATCGAGGTCACCTCCCCAGTGGGGAAGTGGGTAGAGAATCCTCCCTCCGTGCCCGGGGCAATCTGATTCCGCATCCTGATGTTAGCGAAGGTGCCACGTACCATCACCTCGTGGTTGCCCCTGCGGCTCCCAAACGAGTTGAAGTCTCGCGGATGGACCCCCTTGTCCATCAGATACTGTCCAGCTGGCCCATGATGAGGGAATGCGCCTGCGGGGCTTATGTGGTCTGTTGTGACCGAGTCGCCGACCTTGACTAGGACTCGTGCCCCTTTGATCGGCTCGATGGGCGCCGGCTCGGGCTCGATTCCTTGCAGGAAAGAGGGCGGTCGGACGTAGGTAGAAGTGTCGTCCCAATCGTAGAGGGCGCTCGACTCACTGGAAATGGCATCCCATCGCGGCTCGCGTAGAATGTCCGAGTATCGCGCCGTGAACATCTCCGGGCCAACGACGCTCCTGACGGTCGAGATAATCTCCTCGTCACTGGGCCAAATGTCAGTGAGCATGACCGGGTCGCCGGAGGCAGTGTGCCCAAGAGGGTCGGTCGAGAAGTCGATGTCGAGGGTGCCCGCTAGGGCGTAAGCCACCACCAAGGGCGGGCTAGCGAGATAGTTCGCCTTGACCTTCTGGTGTATCCTGCCCTCGAAGTTTCGGTTGCCTGAAAGCACACTTCCAACGACCAAATCCACCTCATCAATTGCTGTCTCGATTTCCTTGTCGAGTGGCCCCGTGTTGCCGATGCAGGTGGTACAGCCATAACCGACGACTCTGAACCCCAGTGCGTTGAGGTCATCTGTGAGGCCGGCAGCGTCGTAATACTCCGTTACAACCCGACTTCCGGGGGCTAGGCTGGGCTTGACCCAGGGCTTGATTGACAGCCCCAAAGCCCGTGCGTTCCGTGCGACCAGCCCCGCGGCAATCATTACGTTCGGGTTGCTGGTGTTCGTGCAGCTCGTGATTGCGGCGATGACTACGTCGCCGTGCCCCAACGTTGAGTCGAGCCCGGTGATTGCGACGCTGGCGTCGTTCTCAGAGGGGTCGACTCCGTGGCCTTGATGACCGATAGGTGCATTCAGGCTAGACCTCCAGTGCGATTTCATCTCGGATAGGGAGACCCTGTCCTGAGGTCTTTTGGGACCGGCCAAAGAGGGGTTGACGGTTGCGAGGTCGAGCGACAGCGATGATGTGAACTCGGGAGTTGGGGTGGATTCGGAGTAGAAAAGGGTCTGTGCAGCGAGATAACGCCTGACGTTCTCAACGTGCTGGGGGTCACGCCCGGACAGCAACATGTAGTCGAGAGTGGTCTGATCCACCGGGAAGAAACCGCAGGTAGCGCCGTACTCTGGGGCCATGTTGGCAATCGTCGCACGGTCGGGAAGGCTGAGGTTAGCCAGACCAGCCCCGTAGAACTCTACGAACTTGCCCACGCAGCCGTGCTCCCTAAGCATCTGCACGATTCGCAGGGTCATGTCAGTAGCGGTGACACCTGGTTGCAGCGAGCCCGTGAGTTCGAATCCGACGACCTCCGGAAGCAGCATAAAGATCGGTTGGCCGAGCATCACTGCCTCGGCCTCAATCCCACCGACTCCCCAGCCGAGGACTCCCAGGCCGTTGATCATCGTAGTGTGGGAATCGGTGCCGACGAGGGTGTCCGGAGCCCACATTCCATCCTCCTCGCGAGCCACGCTAGCAATCCACTCTAGGTTCACCTGGTGAACGATACCACGCCCAGGGGGCACAGCACGGAAGTTGTTGAGGCTCTGCTGACCCCACTTGAGGAATTTGTAGCGCTCGAAGTTACGCTCGTACTCGATTTCCAAGTTGCGTTCGCGCGCGTCTGGGAAGAGACCTGATACGTCAACCTGCACAGAGTGGTCGATCACGAGATCGACGGGAATCTGTGGGTTGACTCGAGAGGGGTCACCACCGAGCTCCAGCATGGCGTCCCTCAGCGCAGCGATGTCCACCAGAGCTGGGACGCCAGTGAAGTCTTGCAATATAACGCGGTTGGGGCTGAAGGGGATCTCCGCGGGGAACATATCGGGTGACCAAGATGCGATGCGCCTAATATCATCCTCATCGATGAGGAGGCCGTCGCAATTCCTGAGCACCGACTCGAGTAGAATCCTGATAGTGAAGGGAAGGTTGTCCAATTTACAGATTCCTACACTCTCAAGGGAGTTGAGGTCCGTGAAGAAAGCAGTGGAGCCATCGGATTTTTCGAAGGTGGAAAGCGCTCCGAATGGGTCGATTGGAGACATCCGTCCACCTGTTAACAACTCTCTGGGCGTGGTACATGAAGTTGACCGTTAGCCAAGTGGGTCGGAGACTATGCCATGAGATGGGCCATCAACAGACGGACGGATTCGACGGGGGCGTTGTTGGCATCGGTGGGAACTTCGCTCATCGCATTGACGTGCTCCATTCCGGATATCACATATCCGAAGACCGTGTGGCAGGACTGCTGGGAGCAATCTTTCCCCTCCTCCCAATCCAAGTGTGTTGCCTGACCGTCGTCAGGCACGATGTAGAACTGGCTGCCGTCGGTATTGAGGCCGCCGTGAGCAGCGGCAATCGCCCCCGCTGTGTGCTTGAGTCCATTCTCATGTTCGTATGGTATCGACCAGTCCTCCAATGAGCACTGGTCGAGAGGAATCTCCTGACCGTCGCACCAGCCGTAGTAATGAGCGGAGTAACCTCCCCTGCCCTGTTTATTCTCGATGTCCCCCCCTTGTATCATGAAGTCACCAATAATCCTGTGGAACTCGGTGAAGTCGTAACGAAAATTCTCAACGTGGGAGACGAAACTCTCCACGTGCAGTGGAGCATCGCTCTGGTAGAGTTCTATCTCAATCTCGCCCTTCATCTCCTGTCCGTCAACGGAGTATGTCACCTCAAAGACAACTATCGGGTTGGGATCCTCCTCGGTGAGGAAGTCTGCCACGACCTTGAACGAGACCAGTACCAGAACGAGCGAAGCCAACATGGCGAACAGGCCTAAGGGGGTAGGGTTTCCTTCATCGAAAATCTGGAACCCAAGCCCAAGGGAGACGGCCTTCTCGTCCATCATCGATGCAAGTTTGTTCAACCTCCTGCGAGTCTCCTTATTTTTGGGGTCAAAGGCCAGAGCCTTGGTGTAGTCCTTGTGAGCCTTCTGCCAGTGGCGCTTCTGGTTTGGCTCGTCGATTCGCCCAAACTCCGTATTGGCATCTGCAGCGTATCTCAGGGTCTTCGATTCCTGCGCCTTATTCTCTGCAAGGGGCCAAGCGGATCTAAGGACGTCGAGAGCTTGCTCAGGCTCTTCGTTCTCAGTCAATTCGATGGCATTATCCCACGCTTTCTGCAGCTCCGCCGGTATAGGCATCGGCTGGGCGACCACGCCATCATTGAAAATTACAACGGATGACCGACAGAGATGAAAACGGGGGTTTTACCATGGTAACCCATAAGACCCCCGCTCAATGCCACATCACTTGAGAGCGGACCGGTGGATAGTGACTCAGCGCTGGGGACAACGAAAGCAATGAGAAAGATAGTCAACGATTTCGTCATTAACATCGCAACCGCAAATGGCACTGGGTCGCAATCATCCAACCTCACACTATTGCACTCGATGTTTGAGATGGGCGTGCCAGTCAGCGGCAAGAATCTCTTCCCGAGCAACATCTCCGGTCTGCCCACTTGGTTCATCATTAGGGCCAGCGATGCGGGTTACCAGGCTCCCGGCGACAAGACCGACGTCCAAGTGATCATGAATAAGGACACTTGGCTGAAGGATCAGGAGAAGGTCGAGCCTGGAACGATAATCATCTACAATGAGGACGTCAAGCTCCCGGTGGAGCGCGACGACTGCATTCTTCTGGGCATGCCGATGACCAAGATGGCGAGAGGAATCAACCCCAAACTGGCACGACTTATGGCCAATATGTACTACGTCGGAGCTCTCGCCCACCTCCTCGACATCGAAGAAAGCGCGATTGGGGGGGCGGTATCGAGTCAGTTCAAGGGCAAGGAGAAGGCAATCGAGTTCAACATGCGCGCCATATCGGAGGGCAGAGCCTATGCTGAGGAGAACTGGGACTTCGAGTGCCCCCTATCCGTCGAGGCACGGGACAAGGACCCAGACACCTTCCTCATCGAGGGCAACGATGCGACGGCCCTAGGTGCAATCTATGGCGGAATCAACTTGCTCTCTTGGTACCCGATAACACCCTCGTCATCCCTCGCCGAATCAGTCATCGGCTGGCTTCCAGAGCTCCGGACCGATGGTAACGGAGGCTCGACCTGCGCGGTCGTCCAAGCTGAGGACGAGCTTGCCGCTGCGGGGATGGTGATGGGTGCCGGGTGGGCCGGCGGAAGAGGCATGACATGTACCAGCGGGCCGGGAATCTCGCTGATGTCGGAGTTCATCGGGCTTTCCTACTTCTCCGAGGTGCCAGGCGTCATCTGGGATATCAACCGCGTGGGGCCATCGACGGGCTTGCCCACACGGACCCAGCAGGGTGACCTGTCGATGCTCTACGAGGCGAGCCACGGTGACACCCAGCACATAGTGCTCATCCCCGGCACGGTGGACGAGTGCTTCGAGTACGGATGGCGCGCCTTCGACTACGCCGAGCGTTTCCAGACACTGGTATTCGGCTTCGGCGACCTCGACCTTGGGATGAACCGTTGGGCGACCTCAGGGTTCGAATACCCAGCTCAGGAGATGGATCGCGGGAAGGTCATCCACACCCAAGAGGAGATGGACGCCATACCGAATTACGGCCGGTACAGGGACGTCGATGGCGATGGTATCCCGTACAGAACCCTGCCCGGAAGCGGCCTCGACCCGATTCTTTACCGAGGGACCGGGCACGACGAGGACGGGGCCTATTCGGAGGACCCACAGGTGTACAGGGACACGATGGTACGCTTACGGAACAAGATCGATGGAGCGCGCGAGCACCTTCCGGCACCAGTCATCCGAGAGGAGGAAAAGAAGGAGGTCGGCATAGTCTTCTACGGCTCAATGGAAAACACGATAGTGGAGATCGACGATCTGCTAGAGGCCACCGGCCTCTCGGTCAGCACCTGCCGCGTGAGGGCCCTCCCCGTCCACCCCGAGGTCGAGTCCTTCATCGACCGGCACGACACCAACATCATCCTCGAGATAAATCGAGACGGGCAGCTCTATGGCATCCTGCGTAGGGAGATTCCAATCAGACTGGTACCTAAGCTACACAGCGTCGCCTACAGCGACGGGCTGCCACCGAGGGCGCGCGTGTACGCGGGCAGAATCCTTGAGATGCTGCAGGGGGTGGCCACATGACTGCGATGAAGCTGAACGTAATCGATCTCGAGAAGACTGAGTACACTGGAGGTAAGTCCTCGCTATGCCCGGGGTGCGGACACGACCAGATTTCAAACGTGATCATCCAAGCCGCGTGGGAGAATGGTATCGAACCCCAGAGAATCGCAAAGATGAGCGGAATTGGGTGCTCCTCGAAGACGCCTGCCTACTTCCTCGGCAACAGTCACGGCTTCAATACCGTCCACGGCCGGATGCCCTCGGTGACCACTGGTGCCAACATGGTCAACAAGGAGTTGTCATTCATCGCGGTCTCAGGGGACGGCGACACCGCCAGCATCGGTATAGGGCAGTTCATACACGCCATCCGAAGGAACGTGGACATGTTATACATCATCGAGAATAACGGTGTCTACGGTCTGACCAAGGGGCAGTATAGTGCCACTGTGGAGAAGGGCTCGAAGAAGAAGAAAGGGGCTGTGAACGAGCAGCCCCCAATCGACCTTTGCGCCATGGCGATTAATCTCGGGTGTAGCTTTGTCGCGCGCTCCTTCTCAGGCAGCAAGAAGCAGCTCACTGCACTGGTAAAAGCAGCCATGAGCCATAGGGGGATGGCGGTGATTGACATCATCTCCCCCTGCGTGACCTTCGCCAACAACGACGAGTCCTACCGATCCTACAACTACGTCAAGGAGAACGACGAGGTCCTCCACATCCTCGACTATATCCCACACTTCTCCCCCATAGAGGAAGTCGACGTCCCCGAGGGTGAGTACCGGGAGATCCAGCTCTTCGATGGCTCCACGCTCAGGCTGGAGACTGTAGGCTCTGACCACGACCCGAGAGACGTGGTCTCAGCTCTGCGCGCGGTTCACGAGGCCGAGCAGGCGGACCGGCATGTCACCGGCCTGCTGTACTATGACTCCGACGTGCCAACTGCCACCGACGCCCTCGGCCTTACTGACACTCCTCTGATAGCCCTGCCAGAGGACCAGTTGCGCCCCAGCAAGGAGAGTTTAGAACTCTTGAACGCCGGCTTCAGAGCCGCATGAGTGGCTACATAGGGTGCTCGGGTTTGTTGAAATATCCAGCCCGTCTCCGTGCGCTGCCAGTCCCTTAGTGTAGAGGTCCATCATACGAGACTCTGGATCTCGTGACCCTGGTTCGAATCCGGGAGGGACTACCAATCGCCTCGTTCCCCGATGAGTTGATTTCGTGGACTCGGTCACCTCCCACTCGTGGCTGCCGTCCTTTTCCCACCAAGATGTTTCATAGAGACTGGTAGAGGAGCTGCGAGACCCAACTCACCATCATTATGATCATGAACCAACCCAAGGCGGCCTTGGCCCATCCCGTTGGTTCCCTCTTAGGCGGGAACGGGTCTATCCCGACGTCAATTGCATCAGCGATTATCTTGAGTTCTTCCTCGATGGTCTCGGGTGGCTTCATCGGCCTCACGGCTCCGAGGTCGGGTCCCATCCTGAGACGTAAGACTCCTCGAGCGCGGCGAAGGCCTCCTCAGTTCCTGACAAATCCACCTCGAGCGCGGCTAGGTTCTCCGATATCCTGGCTGGGTTGCTGGACTTCGGTATCGTAACCGCGCCCGCGTCCAAGCACCACTTGATCGCCGCTTGCGCGGGCGTGCACCCGAGCGATGCGGCGATCTCGGTAATCCCTCTCTCGGAGATCTTGTGTCCTCGGGCCAGTGGAGAGTAGGCCATCACCGTCGCTCCCACTCCCTCAGTGGCCGCACGCAGGGCCGGGCGCTGGAGCCACGGGTTGACCTCGATTTGATTGACAGAAGGCATCACGTTGGCGTAGGACAGCATGGCGTCGAGGTGGTGCGCGCCGTAGTTACTGACCCCGATGGAGCGCGTCCATCCGTTGGACAGGCACGCCTCCATGCCCTGCCAGACCGAAGCCCTCGCATCAGGGTCCTTCGGGGGCGAGTGCACGAGGTAGAGATCCATTTGATCGAGCCCGAGGTTTTCTAGGCTCTCCTGACAGCGCTGAATCGTGTTCTCGTAGCCAGTGGCATGAGGAGTTCTGAGCTTAGTCACGATGAACAGGTCTTCCCGAGGGAGGCCGGATTCACGAATCGCCTCGCCGACCTCGTGCTCGTTCCCATACGCCATCGCGGTATCTATCAGGCGATAGCCCTGCTCAAGAGCGTACAGCACCGAAGACTTGCACTCACCGGGATCACCCATCAGGTAGACCCCGAGCCCGAACATCGGCATCTCGACCTCGTGGTGCCTATCGCCAGTGCTTGTGCTTGTGTTAGCAATTTTAACCGGGGCCATGGCCAGCTTAGGTTCGCTTTCGTATTCAATCGTTATTGTAGCGAGTTTGAAGCGCCGTACCTCATCGAGCGACCGTGAGCGAGTTGCCCGAAGGTGTTGAGTTCCCCCCTTCGGAAGTAACAACACCTCGTCCATCGGCTTCGGTGATGCTCAGCAGGGAGCGCCCTGACGGGCACGAGGTCCTCCTCGGTCATCGCGTCTCGGAGCTGCCAACGTTCCCAGACCTGTGGTCATTTCCCGGAGGGGGAATCAGTAGGATCGACAGGAATACCGCCCAAGCACATCCTGAGTGGCTCTCGGAGCGCGGTGAAGACCGTCTCGCCACCATGGCCCTCCTGAGGGAGATGGTCGAGGAGGTAGGCATCGCCCCGGACGGCAGCGGCGGCTTCGTCGAGGTCGGCGCAGACGTCAGGGATCTCGTCTGCGGCGACAAGTCCGGATGGCTCGAGGCGATGGAGTCCGGCAGGCTCTCCGTGGAAGGTTTCCACTGTCAAGTGATTACGGAGAGGACCACACCCCCCCAGGCCCCGGCCCGCTTCCACAACCTGTTCTTCCACGTACCGATAGGAGACTCTGGCGTTCTTCCCAGCTTCCCGCCCGGACGCACCGAGTTCGACGAGTTTCGTTGGTGGAGGCCCGTGGACCTGCTCTCATCTTGGGAGAGCAACGAGCTGCGCCTCCCACCGCCCATAATCACCTTGGTGCGCGATTTGATAGAGGCCATCGAGCACGAGGGTGATTTGCAGTCGGCTTGTGACTCGCTGGCCGCTGACCCCCCCTCTGGACGGCACAGGTTCGAGTTCGCCCCCGGCGTCGAGTGCATCCTGATTCCGACTGCCACCCTACCACCCGCGACCCACACCAACTGCTACGTCCTCGGAGAACGGGGCGGAGAGCGCGTGGTGGTCGACCCCGCGGCGAGGGACGACGAGGGCCTCGAGGAGCTTGAGTTGAAGGTCCAGGAGATATGGGATGATAGCAGCTCAATCACGGCCACCATCTTCACCCACAGACACCCCGACCATATCGGTGATCTGGCTCGCATCTCGGAGATTTACGAAGCACCGATATGGGCCAGCGAGGAGACCCATGATTCGATTCCCAGCAGCACTCGCGACAATGTCCTCAGTGAGGGTGACTCGTTCGTACTCAAGGGGCAGAGCGGCGATGTCCGTTGGGATATCATAGGGAGCCCGGGGCACTGCCCGGGGCAGATCTGCCTAGTTAGCGATGCCGGGATAGTGTCCGGAGACAACTGCTCGACCGTCGGTACCATCTTGGTGCCTTCGGGCGAGGGTGACATGGGGGCATACATCTCCGGTCTCGAGAGGCTCCGCGCTCTGAAGCCCAAGGTCCTCTTTCCTGGACACGGTCCCCTGGTTGCTAATCCGGAGAGGCTCCTGACACAATACATCGAGCACCGCAAGGCGAGGCACCGGAGGATTCTGGAGGCGGTCAGGGAAGGAAGCTCAGACCTACTCAGCATCGCCGAAGCGGCCTACTCGGACAGCCCAGAAGCACACCCAATGCTTGCGCGGGACCAAGCGCTGTCACATCTGAAAGAGCTACAGAGAACCGGTGACGTAAAACACGACGATAGTGGTTATACAGCAGTCTAATCCGGGTCAAGATTGAAACATACCCTTCAATAGCACGCAATGAAATTGGGGTCTTGCAGTGGCTGAGGATGATCAATGGTGGAAGAAGGACGAGGATTCTGACACCTCCAAGGAAGACGTCGAGGATTTGCTGAATGAGGCTGAGGCCAAGCGCTTACGGCGAGAGGAAGAGTTGGCAGAGGCGGAGCATGAATTCAGGGTCTCCCAATTGAAGAAAAAAGCAAGGGACCTCGAGCCAGAAACAGTGACTGAGGACGGAAATGTGGAATTAAGGATCAAGGCCAATCATCATGACATGTTCTACGCACAGGGAACGATAAACGGGCATCAAATTCAGTTTGTAATAGACACGGGAGCATGGGGCTGCTGCATGAGTCAGGAGACAGCCAAGCGCGTTGGATGCAAGGAAGGCGAGGAAGGTTGGAGTCAAACAGCCGCAGGGAGGGCTAGGCAATTCAAGACAATATCCAAAGAAGTCAGATTGGGAGAGATTGTCGTTCGCAACGTAGAGGGGAGCATACTTCCTGGCATGGATTGGAAGAAAAATTCGGTAGTTGAAATTGTTGGTAATGATGGGTACAATAGCGAAGTTGCCCTCCTAGGAATGGATTTCCTGAAGCATCTCGATATGGAAATTGACGATGGTGTGATGATCCTCAAGCAAACCAGAACCGAAATAGCCGCCCAAGAAAGAACCGAAATAGCCGCCCAAGAAAATAGGGGAAGTGGCGGATCTGAACACTGGCTCCTTGAGGACCCCGGTTACACTATCGCAGCCGTTGTCCTCGCTTTCGGTCTCATTGCAACCGCCTTCACGGGAGTAATTGCTGCGGGAGGGGAAAAGGAATGGGCGGCCATGGAGGCCGAGGTTCTTGCGAAATACCCGGGATTCGACTGGGTGGAGCACGAGGACTGCTACACGGATGATTGGGGGGATGAATACTGTGACCTCTGGTACGAACTAGATTGCTGGGCCGACTTAGACGTCTCATACTCCGTTGACAATACCAGCTACTCCGCCGAAGTGGATCATTTTCCGATTACAATTTACGACGACTACACTGGTGCGGAAGACGACTGTTTGGAATACGTCGAGAGTGGCACTATGCCAATAGGGAGTTTCGTTACACTGTACTACAAAATTGAGGATCCCAGTGAAGTCCGAATTGATAGCGGGGATTCATTCTTTCCTTTCTTTTTCTGTGGAGTGATTCAACTTGCCCTTCTAATCATCGTGCTAGTAGCGGCTCGAATCGATGTAGGGGGGCCTAACGTGAATTTCTCGTTGGGCGGTCCCGGGTACTACGGCGACCCGAGTTACTACAATCGGCCTTGGCACAGGAGGCCATGGTTCCACCGCAGACGCCATCATCACCATCATGGACACCACAGAAGTAGCAGAGTCACTAGGAGCTCTGGTGGACGCAGGTCTGGTGGCGGTGGCCGATCCGGCGGTGGTGGCAGATCTGGTGGCGGTGGTCGATCCGGCGGTGGTAGTAGGTCCGGCGGTGGTGGAAGACGCGGCAGATGACCCCGTATGGCTTCGGCAACGCTGAAATCCCAATCTTACCACGGGATTAGTAGATGGACGACCTGTGGAGCGGCGCGCCTGTAATGGAAGGGGCCAGTGTGGAGGAAAGGTGGGTCGAGGTAGCGCCAGCAGTCTCCTTGAGAGTTCTCATCTGGAAACCGAACGATGCGGCTGCAGCTGGGCATAACCCAGTGGTGATGGTGCCTGGTTGGGGCTCCGTCTTCGAGGGCTGGAGGCCGCTGGTTACCGAGTGGGTCAAGCGCAGGCCACTGTATTACATCGAAACCAGAGACAAGGGTAGCGCGAGGATAGATCGCCCGGTCATGAAGTCTGACTTCCCCATGAAGAAGCACGGAAAGGATATCGCAGCGGTCCTCGAGGCGCTGGGCATCGACCAATCGGAGGTCGACTGGTACTCTTCATCGCTGGGCGCGACGCTATTGATTGACGCATACCAGAGGGGGGTGCTCGGAGGGCGAAGCTCGGTACTGCTCGCACCCAACCCAGACTTCGACTTCCCCCTATGGTCTCGTATCATGATTAACTTCCCGCTACCGATGTTCTTCTACCGACGCCTTGTAAATTTCGTCGCTTGGGTAGTTGATAGGAGGACCAAGGAGGAGGGGCAGAAGATTCGTTACCGCAGGGCCCTGCTCGCCCAGAACGTCAGGCGCATGCTACTGTCAGCTAGGGTCAACCTCGGCTACAGCCTTCCAGCCGATCTTTCCGCAATTGAAGTCCCGTGCGCAGTCATGGCTGCCTCGTCCGACACCCTGCACGGCATTGACAAGGTCCATCAGGTAGTCGATGCAATGCCAAACTGCCTGCTCATAGAGGTGCCTTCGAACCAGTACGCGCATGAGCCCGATGTGCTTTCAGAGATTGAGGAATTCCAGTCCTCCGTGGCATTATAGAGGATTCTCGCAAAGCGATTGCCTGATGAAGGGCAGCCGAGCCGGCCGACTTGAGCAGCATGCGTGAGCAGTCGTCGTCGTTCGATATCGCTCGCATTGTGCGTGAGCTTTCCGAAGTGGTCGGGGCTCGTGCACGCAAGGCCTACCAACCGCACTACGAGCAGGTCGTTCTGCGGCTTAATCGTAAGGGGCTGCCATCGACCGATCTTGTCATCGTCGGGGGACGGCGCGTTTACACCTCCGGGCGGGACAGGCCGATGCCGTCGAAACCGTCCCAGTTCGCCATGGTTCTACGTAAACACCTCAACAACTCTCGGTTGGTCGCAGTCGAGCAGTACGGCTTCGACCGGATAATCAAGCTGACCTTCGAGCACGGTGGCGGACGCCTCAGTCTCATCATCGAACTGTTCCGCGACGGCAACGTGCTGCTGCTTGACAACGAAGGAGTCATCATCCAGCCTCTGACGCACGCCAAGTATGCCAGTCGCTCGCTCAAGAGGGGAGTCTCCTACACCCCCCCTCCCGAGACCGTGGACCCACGTCAGATGGACAGGGCGGAGCTTGACGAGCTGCTTGACGGCAGTGAGCACGACCTCATCCGCACCCTCGCCGCCCGTGCTAACTTCGGGCGCATCTATGGGAGTGCGGCCTGCTCCATAGCGGGACTGGAGGAGAAGGCAGCCGCCAGCTCCTTGGACTCTGGGCAACGCGATGCGCTGGAGCAGGCCATCAAGTCGATGCTGGCAGAGCTGTCCGACGGCGCCGGCGCGATGATGTGGATGGTCGACTCGGAGGCTGTGGCGTCTTGGAACGGGGCCGACAACGAGGCCGACAGGGACTCTGCTTCGGTAGGAATCTCAGAAATCGCCCCGATTGACCTGTCCTACATGGATGCAGGGATGATGGTCGATATCGGCACGCTCTCCCTTGCCTACGACGCCGTCTTCGGCTCTCACGACGCTGCTGCCTTTATTCGCCGAGAGGAGGAGCGGTTGGTCGACTCAGGAGATGCCGAGGTAGAGCAGCAAGCCAAGTTGGACCGTAGGGCTGCTCAGCAAACAGCGGCCATCGACAGGTTCCACGAGCGTGCCGCTATCACGCAGGAACTGGGCAAGGCCATTCAGGACAACTGGGGGCATGTAGAATCTATCCTCAGTCAGTTCAATGCGGCCATCGAGTCCGGGAGTTGGCAGGACGTCGCGGAGAAGATTTTCGATGTGCAGTGGATTGACAGCGCTGACCCAGCGAGGCGAACCATAGTCGCCTTCCTGCCCGACGAGGACGACGAACCCGGTGCCAGCATCACTCTCGAGATCTCCAAGACCGTGCATCAGAATGCCCAACGCTACTTTGAGGAGGCACGCGTGCAGAAGAACAAGGCCAGGGGCGCTCAAGCCGCCTTGGCCGGCACCGAAGAGGCACTCGAAAAGGCCGAGAAGCGTGCTGCCAAGGATGCGGCCGCAGGTAGGCTACAAGCAAGGAAAAGAAGCAAGCGCTTCTGGTTCGAGAAGCATCGTTGGGCCATGCTTTCAGGCGGGCATCTAATTATTGGCGGAAGGGATGCGCGGGGCAACGACATCGTCGTTCGCAAACACCTGACCTCAAACGACCTATACGTCCACGCCGACTTGCACGGAGCGCCCTCGTGCTCTCTCAAACTCAAGGACGGTCTGTCACACGACCAGAACCCGTCCGAGGCAGTTCCTGAGGGAGTCACTTCGATGCAAATCGTTCAGAACCTGGGAGAGGGGCTCGAAGATGCGAGGGAACTCGCAGAGTCGTTGCACTCCGAGGCCGCACAAATTGCGGTCTGCTGGTCGAGGGCGTGGGGCGGCGGCGGTGCGGCTGCCACGGCGTTCCACGCTAGGCCGAGCCAGGTGTCGAAGACCACAGAGACCGGGGAGTCGCTCGCTAGGGGCTCGTTCGTCGTGCGCGGCCAGCGCAACTGGCACCGAGACCGGCCACTCGAGCTCGCTATCGGCATGGCAGTGGTGAACGGCACCCCGATGCCCGTCTCTGGAACGCCTGCCACGATTTCGGAAAACTTCGAGCGCTGGGTGAGGGTCTCGCCCGGGCGCGAGAAGAAGGAGAGTGTCGCGAATCGTATTTCGAAGGCTACGGGCCTCGCTCACGACGATTTGCTCTCGTGCCTGCCCCCTGGCAACTGCGCGATAGAGGACCATGGGCTTATTCAGTCCTGACTGCGTTCGCGCCACTCGGGCGCGGTAATTGCATACAGGGAGGCATCGACATAGTGATCGTAAAGCCACTCCCTTTCCTTTGTGATGCCTTCGAGGCGCATTCCCAGACGTTCGGCAATCGCTATGCTAGCGTAGTTCTCCACCGCGACCTCAAGAGCTCCCCTGTGCAGGCAAAGGTCATCGAAGCAGTGATCAAACAGCCTAGCGCAGGACTTAGTCACAATGCCTTTTCCCATTGACTCCTCCGAAATCCAGTAGCCGACGACGAACCCCCTGTTGTCCCAATCAATCGAGTTGAGGGAGAGCGTGCCGACGATGTTGCCTTCAAGGAAGATGAGGTAAAAACAGTCTTCTCCATTCTCTCTCGTCTCTGCGATCCTGCGGATGGCAGCGGCCTCGTCTTCGACCGAGGTCACGTCATCAACCCAAGGTAACCACTTTCTGAGATAGTCACGATTCGTGTCCACATTTAGGAAGAGTTCGTCGGCGTCGCGCTCGTTGGGAACCCTCAGCTCGAGGTCGTCCTCGACCAACAGACTGTCGGCTGGGTCTGGGTGCGGTGCATCACGGTCCTGTCGCCAACCGCATGGACCAGACATATCCAATACGGAGTCATTGGGACTTTTGAGGGATTCGTGTTCGGCGACAACGCTTCAAGTGCGGTACCGTATCGCAGGGTATGGAAGATAACAGGGGGCCGGGAAACTGGACCTATGGTGACTACCTGCAGATTCACGACCTGCTCAAACTACAAGGCGAGGACAGGGGAATAAACTCCGACGAGTTGCATTTCGTCATCGTCCATCAGACCTTCGAGTTGTGGTTCAAGCAGGTCATCCGCGAGCTCTCCGAGGCTCGTGACATCTTGGACCAAATCCCGGTGCCCGAAGATGACATACCCAGAGCAGTGAACCATCTGACGAGGGTGACTGAGATTTTCCGACTGATGGCAAACCAGTGGTCGGTTCTCGAGACCCTTACCCCCCAGGGCTTCCTAGCATTCCGCGACGGACTAGGCACCGCGTCAGGCTTCGAATCGTTCCAAATGCGTGAGTTCGAGATTGTACTCGGCCTCCAGCCGGACGACCGTCTAGGGGGCATGGACCCGATAGAGACATTCAGACGGCTGGCCGACCGAGGTGGAGATGATGCTACCGTGCTAGCACGTCTCGAGATGGCTATGGAACAAACTTCCTTGAATGAGGCGCTGATGAATTGGGTCGAGCGCACTCCGATAATGGGCTCCGCTTACGGCAGTGAGGGTGACAGTCAGGTGGTTCGGGACTACATCGAAGCGCACCTAGAGGGGCATCGTAATCTTGGGGAAGAGGCTGCCTCGAAGATGTCGGGGTGGGGCTCTCGCGACCCAGATGCTGTGAGAGCGCGACTCGATGCATCCCAGGAATCAGCTGAGGGCTTCCTTTTGCCTGAGGGGGAGGTTGACCGTGCCAGAGCGGGTCTCTTGTTCATCGAGTCATATCGAGAGTTGCCATTGCTCACTTGGCCAAGGAAACTGATAGACACCATCGTGGAACTCGAGGAGTCGATGGTGAAGTGGCGGCACGACCATGCGAGGATGGTAGAACGAATCATTGGACGCCGCACCGGCACTGGAGGAACCAGTGGGGTTGACTACCTCGATGCAACCTCCCGCTACCGGATCTTCAAGGACCTCTGGGCGGTGAGGACCATCCTCGTGAAGCCACAGCAACGGCCAGCACTCAAAGAGGCGGAGTTCTACGGCTATTCTAGTGAGATGTGATGCGCCTATAATGCGACCCTTGAAGTTGTAAGCGCCTCTCGAAACGCTGTGCCTGAAGCATTTGTCTGCGCCTATGCTCGAACGCCCTTTGGCAGGTTCCGCGGAGCACTATCTGAATACAGTGCCACGGATCTGGGGACCAAGGCCGTCAGTGAACTCCTCGGCCGGGCGGGCATCAATCCATCCAACGGAGCGATATCCCAGATGTACATGGGCCAAGTGCTCCAAGCAGGAGCGGGACAGGCTCCCGCCAGGCAGGTTGCACTAGGTGCGGGACTGCCTTTCGACACTCCCTGCACAACGATCAACAAGGTCTGCGGATCCAGTCTGAAGGCAGCGATGATAGCGGCGACCGAGATACGTGCAGGCGTCTCTAGTCTAGTGGTGGCTGGAGGGATGGAGTCCATGAGTAACGCACCACGCTTCGTTCGAAGCGCTAATCGCAGCGAGGACGTGCCATATTCCGAACTCATTTCGATCCTTTCCAACGACGGACTCAAGGATGCCTACTCGGGAGAGATGATGGGCAACACAGGGGAGACAGTCGCGAATGAATTTTCCATCCAAAGGAATGTCGCTGATGCCTACGCCGTCCGCTCGCACCGCCTTGCCAGTGCGGCGTGGGACCAAGGATGGTTTGCGAAGGAGGTCTTCACCATTGGCGACTTGAAGCGAGACGAGGGGATCAGACCGGAGGCCGATTCCGAGACGCTCGCTGGCCTAGCACCCGTCTTCCACGAGGATGGTCAAGTAACTGCTGGAAACTCTAGTCAGGTCTCGGACGGCGCCTCGGCCGTTCTGATTGCCTCAATGGAGGCTGCAGAGAGGCACGACTTGCCTGTGCTGGCCAGAATTGCCGACTTCACAACCTCTGGGGTGGATCCCGGCAGGGTGATGAGCGCCCCCATTCCTGCCATCGAGACTCTCCTCAAGAGGAGCGGTCTGTCAATTGACGATATCGATATTTTAGAGCACAATGAGGCCTTTGCCTCCGCCTCGTGCGCCATCCAATCGCACTTCGGCGTTCGCGACGACCGCTTCAACGTACACGGGGGAGCGATCGCACTCGGTCATCCCCTTGGCGCGACCGGCACGCGCTGCCTGATGACCTTGGTTAATGCCCTCGAGCGAAATGGGGGTCGACATGGCATTGTGACCATCTGCCTCGGCGGGGGCAACGCGGTGGCAATGCTGGTCGAGAGGGCTTAGTAGGGCACGGTCCCACTTGCTTCTTTGATGCGTCACAGCCCTTATGTGGGGGTCTCCGGTCGCCCGCCCCGATGGTTGAGCCAGCACGCCCTCACACTCGCTTCGAGAAGGCTAGAATCATTGGGGCTAGAGCCCTCCAGAT
>Ga0257111_1000410_pt1 | contig 17884 bp, 18 predicted proteins | sample LP_taG_6_FD_191567 | JGI IMG/M metagenome (GOLD analysis project Ga0257111, IMG submission 191567) | Marine microbial communities from Northeast Subartic Pacific Ocean, Canada - LP_J_2015_P26_500m | ecosystem: Environmental > Aquatic > Marine > Oceanic | place: Canada: Northeast Subartic Pacific...
TGCTCTGGTAGCTGAGAGTGCATCTTCTACTCTTTGCTTTTTTTCTTTCATTTCAATCTCTGTGGCTGCCCCAACTCTTAGAATTGCTACTCCTCCGGATAATTTAGCCAAACGTTCTTGGAGTTTTTCTCTATCATAGTCAGAGGTTGTTTCTTCTATTTGACTATTAATCTCTTTTACCCTTCCGGAAATTTCTTCTTTTGCGCCTTCACCGTCTACAAAAGTTGTATCATCTTTTTTTACTACGATACGTGCACATTTTCCAAGATCATCAAGTGTAGCTGAATCTAGCTTTCTTCCAACTTCTTCAGATACGACATTTCCACCAGTAAGTATTGCAATATCTTGAAGCATAGCTTTTCTTCTATCTCCAAATCCTGGTGCTTTAATTGCAGCTACATTTATAGTACCTCTAAGTTTGTTTACCACTAATGTTGCCAATGCTTCACCTTCAACATCTTCAGCAATAACTAATAAAGGTTTTTTTGCCTGAAGGACTTTTTCTAATACTGGGACCATATCAGAAACGGCGGAAATTTTTCCATCCGTAATCAATATATAAGGATTTTCCAGTACAGCTTCTTGAGTATCTGCAGATGTAACAAAATATGGAGATAGAAATCCCCTATCTATTTGCATCCCCTCTACATAATCAGTTTCATAATCAAGAGTTTTAGATTCATCTACTGTAATTACTCCATCTTTTCCAACCTTATCCATTACATTAGCAATAAGGTTCCCCATTTCATCATCATGTGATGAAAGAGTAGCTACGCTAGCAATTTGATCTTTTCCTGAAACAGGTGTGGATTGTTTCGCAATAGATTCTCTTACAGATTGTAATGCTTTATCAATGCCTCTTTTGATAGCCATTGGATCTGCTCCAGCTGCCACAACTTTAAATCCCTCTGTTATTAAAGCTTGAGCAAGAACTGTACTTGTTGTTGTTCCGTCTCCTGCATCATCATTGGTGTTTTTTGAAGCTTCTTTTATTAACTGTGCTCCCATGTTTTCAAAAGAATCTTCTAAATCGATTTCTTTTGCTATTGTAACTCCATCAGAATTAACTTGAGGAGGTCCAAATTTCTTATCTACAATAATATTTCTTCCTTTGGGTCCAAGAGTGACCTTAACGGTATTGGCAAGAACATCAATACCTGCCTTAAGTCTTGTCCTTGCATCTGAACCAAATTTTAATTCCTTTGCTGCCATTTTATTTTTTCTCCATAATAACTAATTTTATAATTTAATATCTTATCTGCTAGCCTACTATGGCTAGAATATCACTTTCTCTTACAATCAAATATTCTTTACCATTTTCTGAATATTCTGTACCTGCATATTTAGAATAAACTACCTCATCACCATCTTTAACGGATAAAGGTATTGTTTTACCATCATCATTGACGCGCCCAGAACCCGCGGCTATTACTTTACCTTTCTGAGGTTTTTCTTTTGCTGTGTCAGGTATTATTATACCTCCAGCGCTTGTTGCATCATCATCTTCACTGGGTTCTATTATAATTCTGTCTCCCAATGGTTTAAGTTTAAGTGCCACTTATTTATACCTTCCTTCCATATTTAATGAAAATTTATTGAATTTTTTTGGAGCAATCGAAATTGTTGTTCTCGAAAACTCAATAAATACTATTTTAAGATAAAATACTCAACCTGTAAAATAAAAAAATATAAAAAAGGGTGTATCTTTAATAATCTTACTTATCTAGCAGTAATAGAACCGCCATCTATGTTGATTGCTTGCCCAGTAATAAAACGAGCTCTGTCACTAGCCAAAAAAGCAATCAAATCAGCAACTTCTTCATCAGTTCCAACCCTTCCCATAGGAATTGCATCTGACCTACTTTTCCAAAAAGCACCTCTTCCTAGAGAATCCATCCGTGCAGTCTCAGTTAAACCCGGACATACACAATTTACTGTAATATTATGTGGAGCTAGCTCTTTGGCTAAGGATTGAGAAAAGCCATCTATTGCAAAGTTAGCTGCTACGTATGCAGCCATACGTGCATTTCCAGATTTTCCTGCAGTTGATGATAAATTAATTATTCTTCCACCATTTTTATTGTCAATCATAACTTTTGCTACAGCCTTAGAGCATAGATAGGATCCATAAAGCTTAACTTCTATTACTTTTTTAAAGGCTTCATTGTCTACTTCAATAACAGGCACTCTATCTTCTGCATAAGGAGCTGCTGCATTGTTAACTAAAATATCTATTCTCCCATATGCGTTTAGTGCTGTTTCAACTAATTTATCAACATTATTTTCTTTAGAAATATCTGTGATTAAAGTTATTGCTTCAGAACCAACTTCTCTTATTTGTTCCGCTGTTGATTCAATATCTTTCCAACCAATTTTCTTTTCATCTTCGGGATAAGATTCAGGTGACCTTCCTGTTCCTGTTATTATTAATTTTGCACCCATTTTAGCTAACTCTAATGCAGTAGCTCTACCTATTCCTCTTAATCTGCCCGCACCAGTTACAATTGCTATCTTACCTTCGAGTTCTTTAATATTCATCTTCACTTTATTTTATTATCAATATTTCTATTAATTTTATCTATGGTTTTTTCAATGTCATCTGTTATCACGGTAATGTGACCCATTTTTCTCCCAATTTTTGCATTAGATTTATTATATATATGAATGTAATGATTATCCACATTATTTATATTTGATAGAATTTCCTCATTATTATCTTTTAAGTAAAACTCTCCTAATATATTTTTCATTATTGCCTTCACATTTGATTTTGGGGGTCTTATTTTTTCTCCTAATATAATTTTACCTAACATTGAATATTGAGATTCATTATGAGATTCAATAGTCAAGTGCCCTGAATTGTGAGGTCTAGGAGCTATTTCATTAAAATATATTTCATTTTTTTCATCAATAAACATTTCTATTGCCATAATACCTATTAAATTTAAATTAGTAGCAAATTTTTTTGCTAAATATATTGCCTTGTCAGATAATTCTTCATCTATTCTTGCAGGATAAATAGAATAATCTAGGATACCATTTTTATGAATGTTTTCAATAGGGAAAAAATTATATAAAGTTTCAAATTTATCTCTTCCAACTATAACGGAAATTTCTTTTGAAAAATGTATCTTTTCTTCTATGATAAATTCAGTTTTTTGGGGGAGTATACTTAATATACTTTCAAGTTCTTTTTTGTCTTTCAAAACACTTTGCCCTTTTCCATCGTATCCCATGGTGTTTGTTTTGATTATGACGGGCAAATTTATATATGTATTGTTTAGAATATCTTCTATCAATGACTTATCTTTTGCATAAATAAATTTAGGAGTTTTGATGCCTGAATTTATAAATTCTTTTTTCTCCAGATTTCTATTTTGAGCTATTTTTAGAATAGAAGACGAAGGAAACACAGGGATGTGTTTTTCAAGTTCTTCTACCGTTTTAAAAGGGATATTTTCAAATTCATAAGTAATAAATTTGCATTTTTCTATAAGAAAATCTATGGCATTATCATCGTCATAGTTTTTTTTTATGTGTTGAGCTCCTGTGTTTATTGCAGGAGGGTTTTTAGTTGGATCTAAAAAATATACTTTTTTATTTTGACTAATTAGAAAATTGCTCAACATTTGACATAGTTGCCCACCACCAAGAATACCAATACTTTCATTTTTCATATATCTTACTAAGTTTTATATGTATGTCTTTTTATTTAGTCCATTCACCAATATCACTGGATTTGATAATTGTATCTGTGCTTTTTTTCTTTCTAGAACGTAAATTTGCATTCACTTTATTATTATTTAGTCCAATAATTTTAGCAGCCAAAATAGCAGCATTTTCTGCACCTGCGTCACCTATCGCTACAGTTGCTACTGGTACACCTTTTGGCATTTGAACAATTGACAAAAGGGAATCAATCCCATTTAAATTAGAAGATTTTATTGGAACTCCTATAACAGGTAAATTTGTTATGGATGCCACCATTCCAGGCAAATGTGCAGCTCCACCAGCACCTGCAATAATTACCTGTATTTTCCTCTTTTCTGCATTTTCTGCAAATTCATACATTAATTTTGTTGTCCGATGTGCTGAAATTATTTTTATTTCATGAGAAATCTCTAATTCTCTTAAAACTTCAGAAGTTTTGGTCATTGTAGGTAGGTCGCTTTTACTACCCATTATGATAGATACTATAGGCTTAATTTTTTTCTCCCTTTTTCCAAAAAATTTATAATGTAATCAATTGAATGATCTGGTATATCAAATGTATTTTTATGATTTATTTCTTTAAGTATAAATAAATTTATTCCATTAATGTTTTGCAAAAGTTTTCTTGTTAGTTGATAATTCACATCTTTTTCTCCTATTATGATCATATGATCAGTATTTTTCCAGTCTATGTCATCGATTACTCCATCCCATGACAATGCGTTTTTTAATATTTTACTAAGTTTGAAATAATATTTATTCCCTGTTTTTTCTCCTAAATTAAACATAGCATTAGAACGTTTTTGGAATCTTTTTTTTTCTAACCTTGGTGTTCCTGGGTGCATTCCTAGTGAAATGAATTTATTTATCATAGTATGTTTTTTTAGTATTTCAAATCCTGCTCTTGCGCCCATAGAAAAGCCCATGAAATCATATTTTTTTATTTTAAGAATTTCAGATAAAGAAATTATGTTTTTGGCCATACTTTCTACTGTAAAATCATATTCTTCTAAAAGATTATTTTTTCCATGACCTTCAAAATCGAAAATATGTACTCTTCTTATTTTTGAAAGCCTCTTAATCCATCCATTTCTTATCCATAACTCTTTATTTTGTGCCATGCCATGACCTAAAATTAAGTCAGGCCCTTTTCCTATTGTTAAATAAGGGATCATTTGTAAAATTATTTTTTAATATATATTATATATTTTGGAGGTAAATTTTGACTAATAAATATAATAAAACAGCAATGGTTGTTACGGCTCATCCAGACGATGCAGAGTGGGGTTGCTCAGGCTCTGTTGCCAAATGGACTCGAGAAGGATGGGATGTTATATATGTCTTATGTACAGATGGCTCTAAAGGCTCTGAAGATAGAAATATTTCAGAAAAAAAATTAATAACAATAAGAGAAGAAGAACAAAGAAAAGCAGGTGAAATTTTAGGCTTGAAGGCTGTTAAATTTCTAGGTTATCCTGATGGATATCTAGAACCTACACTTGATTTAAGGAAAGATATTTCCAGAGAAATTAGAAAATATAAACCTTCAATTTTAATTACGACAAATCCTACAAGAGACTTACTAGGAAGAGGGTACATTGGACACCCAGACCATTTTGCTGCAGGTGAAGCTACCCTATCAGCTGTTTTTCCCAGTTCCAGAGATCATTTGACCTTTCCCGAACTTATAAAGGAAGGATATGAACCTCATAAAGTAAAAGAAGTTTGGATAAATATGTTTAATGCAGGAAATAATGACCACCTTTTCTTTAATCCCATTGAAAAACAAGATCTAGAAAAAGCAATTAAAGCTCTGCTCGCTCACAAAAGTCAAATATCCGATTCCAAAAGAGCTAAAGAGTTTATGACTTCAAGAAGAAAAGAAGTAGGGAAAATGTGTAATTCAAAATTTGCTGAAACATTTACTAAATTTGAATTAAATTGAATCTAATATAAATTACACTTTATATTGCGTCTGTATCAATATCCTCAATTTCTTCATTTCTTATTGCATTAAATTCTCTAGCTATTGATCCTGTTATCATACCTCCATCGGAACTATGTAAGACAAATCTTGCACCTATTTCCATAGTTTTAAGTGTTCTTTCTTCGGAAAATCCATGGACCATCATAGGAATATTATATGACTCAGAGATTTTTACTATTTTAGCTAAGGCATCTAGATATTCTTGATTTTCAAGTTCATCAGGTATGCCCATTGATGTTGATAAATCATTTGGTCCTACAAAAACTCCATCGATCGGACCTTGAGAAACATTAATTAGATTATCTAAATTATTAACTGCAGTAATACTTTCAATGCCAACGATAAAAATTCTGTGCCCATTTCTTTTATTTAAATAATCTTTAGTTTTTTTACTAGGATATTTTTCTGAATTTAAGACATCTTCAAATGCTTTACCCTTTAGTGGATGAAGGGCTGTTTTCCAAGCACATCTTTTAATCATTTCAGCGTCTTCACAGTAGGGGACTAATACTCCATCAGCTTTTGCATCTATAGCAATAGCAATAAGAGTAGGATCTGGATCTGCTACTCGTACAATTACTGTTAAACCTACACTTTGACCTGCTGCAACCATTTTGGCTACTTCGGTTCTATCGTATGAACCATGTTCAGAATCAATAATCACATAATCCAGTGCTTTTGATGAGAATGCTGGAGCCCACCTAACTCCTTCTATAAAATTAATCATTGTCCCGAATACTCTACCACCGTTGGAAAGAGTGTTTTTTATTTCTTGTGGTTTCATTAAACCCTCCATAATATTTATGTTAACTATATTAATAAATCTCTGTAACTGTCAATTATATAATCAGGTGGATCAAGCTTTTTAGGATAATTTCTTCTCATTCTTATCCAAGCAGTTTTAAATCCATATTCTTGAGCACCTATGATATCTGTATAAGGATTGTCTCCAATAAATAAAACTTTATTAATATCTACTGTATTTAACTTTAAAAGTCTGAGAGTTTCTTGAAAAATTTCTATTTTTGGCTTTGAATGACCAAAAATTTCTGATGCAATGACAAAGTTATATTTGTTTTTTAAACCTGTCGTTTCAATTTTTTTTAATTGATAATCATTTCCATTTGTTACAATTCCAAAATTAACATTCTTTTCTATAAGTTTGTCTAAAAATTCAATGACTCCTTTATGTGGTTTTATTACCTTTAAAAAAGTTTCGTAATAGAATTTGTAAAAATTTTCTAAAGAAATATTAATTTTAGGAAACTTTTTTTTTAATGTTTCAAAGCAATAAGATATATCTATAGAATTATTTGGACATAAATCCCAAAAAAATTTTAATGTTTCTTTTTCAGTAAATTTTTTATTAATAGCTTTTTGATTTTTGTGGAAAATTTTAAAAATTTTGTTAAAAGCAGTTTCTCTATCAATTAATGTATCGTCTAAATCAAAAGCCAACCCTTTAAAATTAGAAATCTTGATTTTTTTCATCATTCTGTTTGTATTGAACCCTTTAAAAGCTTTGCTTCATCAGAACACATAAAATAAATTATTTTTGCAATATCTTTAGGTTCCACTAGAATTTTTTTAGTATCCAAATACTCTTCTTTATTGCCTGTTATATCTCTTGTAGTTTCTATCTGAGCATTTTTTAGAGGTGTATCAACAGAACCAGGTAAAATATCATGAACCCTTATTCCATGCTTTGCTAATTTGTCCATAAGAACTAAAGCAAACCCATGTACTCCTCCCTTAGAAGATCCATAAGCGTATGATGAAGAGCTACCTAGTACTCCTGCCCCTGAACTAGTTAATATGATTACACCTTTTTTTTGTTTTATCATAATTTCAGAAACGTGCTTAACCATTAAGTAACTTCCGGTTAGGTTTATGCCAATAACTGATTCCCAAATATCATCTGGAAATTTTTCTATATCTAATGAAGCCCCTTGTAAAATACCTGCTAAGTTAATTAAAATATCTACACCTCCAAGCCACTGATTTGCAGCCAGAACACCCCCAGAAACTTGATTAGAATCTCTTACATCTAGGTGCCAGTATCTTATTTCAGATCCCTTTTTGTTCAATTCATTCGATAAGTTTGAACCTTCTGAGTCATTTACGTCAAACAAAGCTATTTTTGATTTATTTTCAGCAAATAGCTTAACAACCTCTTTGCCAATTCCAGTAGAACCACCTGTAATTATTACTTTTTTATCAGTTAAATCAATTTTCATTATTTACTCTCAGGTAATGTTGTTTTCTTTAGCAATCTTATCAATACCTTTTTGACCCACTTGTTGTGATGGAACCAATCCTGCAACACCTAGAATCATTTTTTCCCTTTAATTGTTAAAATGTTTAGCTACAATTCTTCTTTGGATTTTACCTGTAGCGGTTCTAGGTAATTTATCAGTGAAGTTAATTTTTTCAGGAACTTTAAAATTTGCTAATGACTTGGAACAAAATTTTTTAATTTCAGATTCTGATACATTAGAATTGGTCACAAGTGCAGCATGAACAACTTCTCCGTATTTTTCATCAGGAAACCCATAACACACAGCTTCATCTACAGATGGATGATTTATAAGTATAGCGTCAACTTCTAGTGGTGAGATTTTTTCTCCACCACGGTTAATCAATTCTTTTATTCTGCCAGTCAAATTTAGATATCCCTCATTATCTAAATAGCCCTGATCTCCTGTTCTAAACCAACCATTAACAAAGGCATCTTTGTTTGCATCTTCATTATTGTGATATCCACTTGTTACATTTTCTCCTTTTATAACAACTTCTCCTATTTCATCATTGCCTAACATAACTCCAGAATTTTCCATTGACATTATATTGATTTCTACACCTGTAGATTTGCCTACACTTCCAGGTTTTCTATCATTAGGTGGAAGAGGATTGGAACTCATTTGATGTGAAGCTTCAGTCATACCATAAGCTTCTAAAACAGGAGCCCCAAATCTTTTTTCTAAATTTATTAAAACCGATGGAGCTAAGGCAGCCGAGCATGATCTTATAAGTCTAAAAGATTTTTTAGGAGCATTATCATCATCAGCACGTATTAGTAGAATTTGATGGATTGTCGGTACTGCGGAGTACCAAGTAGCATTATATTTTCTTTGTATTTTCCAAAATGCACTAGCTGAAAATTTTTCGGGGACAACAATCTCACCACCCGATGCTAATGTTGAAAGTGCTACACCTATCAGACCATGGACATGAAAAAGGGGCATAACTACCATCGCAATATCATTTTTGGTTAGATTGTAAGTATCTATTATGTTATCTAAAGATTTCAGTAAATTTTTATGTTTAAGAGGAACTCCTTTAGGCCTACTTGTAGTACCTGAAGTGTGTAGAAAAAGACAAGAATTATTTTCATTTGGGACATTAGTGTCTTTTTGTTGATAAGGCGAGCCATCAAATTTTAAATCAAAAGTGTTTTGTTTAAAAGAAACAGTAGCAATAGGTATATTCTTGTTTTTAGCTTCATTAATAACTTGATGACCTTCAGTAGTTATCACTAGAGAGGGGTTTATATCTTCTAAATAGAATTTAAATTCTTCGGGGGTGAACTCAGGGTTAAGTGGAGCGGCTATAGCATTGGTTTTAGTAACAGCTAGAAACGTTATTATAAATTCTGCATTATTTCCTAAAACAATTATAATTGCTCTTTCATTTAAAGTACCGAAAGAATTTAATAAATTAGATGCTGTATTAACGTGATTCTTTAACTCTAAATAATTAATCTTATATTTATCAGGGACAGATATAGCTATGGATTTATTTTCACCAGAATCTAAAATTTCTGGAAGAATTGTTTGGTTCAAATGATATTCCTTGTAGTGTTATTTTTTAAATAATGTTTCTATAGAATTTATTATTTTCTAGCAATCTTTTCTACCCAAATCGGGCATTTCCTCAACAATTTCTATAGGAGTATTTCTAGCAACAATCAATTCTAAAACCTTATCACCTGTGTTGATAGGTTGGTGCAATGCTCCTTCAGGTACAAAAATAAAGTCACCTTGAGAAATTTCTTCTTCAATTTCTAAATTGTTACCGTGTAGAAATAACCCTTTTCCTGACAACACATAAATTGCGGATTCACAATTTGTGTGAAAATGAGTAGTGGAACATCTATCTTTAGGAATACTTGCTATTGCCATATGTATATTTGTTGCATTGCTTAAATTTTTTGAAACACCAGCAAGTCTTATCATAGCTCCAGAGTTTATTTCTTCCTCTACTTCATTTTTCTTTGTCACAATTATTTTTTTCATTTTATCTTCCAATTTATTTATCAATTATGTATAAAGTATAATTATGGTGGAGCTGAGGGGGATCGAACCCCTGACCTCATCGCTGCCAGCGATGCGCTCTCCCAGCTGAGCTACAGCCCCATTGATTTTTTTTGTAAACAATATTTAATTATAAATCTCATTTGGCAAAATTATTTTCAATTATATATAAAAATATTTTTCTGAATCATTTAATTTATAGAATATCCATAATTAATTCATGGATACTTTATTAGTTAGAGCATTTTTTATAAAGAGCCTAATTTTTTAATTATTTTATTTCTAACCACTTAAAATGAGGATAATTTGTAACCTTAAATTTTCCTAGTTCAATTGAATTTAAATCTAATTTATTTATCTAATCTTGTAGAGTCTTTTGCTGGGTCAAGGTTCCATCTTAGCGTATCCTCCGGATCAGTATTTCTTGCCCAGTCTTGCTGTATTTTTTGTTCACCTTTAAGAACAATCATTCTTTTATGAATTTTTTTAGGATCCCAATTTTTAAGCACAAGATCTAATAATTCCTTTTTCTTATTTAAATAATTATTATCCTTTGAAAGATCATTCAATTCATTAGGATCATTTTTTAAATCAAAAAGTTCTACATCATAACCATGATAGTAAATCAATTTAAAATTATCTTTTCTGACCATCCTATTTTGCACACCACCTTCTTTTGCGTGTACATCATTGCCCATTAGATTTCCCGAAAAGTCATTAATGGAAGAATCGTCCATGCAGTATTCAGAAAATGCCAAATTATCCCATTTATTTTTAATTGGATCCTGCAAATGTTTTAATAAACTTTTTCCATTTGACCTAGGTAATTCTGGAGAATTTGAAGCATCAAGCATAGTTGCCATCAAATCATATTGATTTATTACTGTATCCAATATTTGTTTATCAGGAATATGGCCTGGCCAAGAGATAATTGCAGGAACCTTAACTGAATTTTCGTAAAATGTTTGCTTCCACCACAACCCATGTTCGCCTAGTTGTTCTCCATGATCAGATGTATATACGATCATTGTATTTTCCATCAACCCATTTCTATCTAGTGCATCTAAAATATCTCCAATAATTTTATCCATCCTATCCACCAAAGCGTAGTAAGCAATTCTGCACCTTATAATTTCCTCTTTAGAAACTTCCTCACTGCCTGTTTGTTGGCGCCACCATTGTATGTAAGGATGACATTTGTCCAAAGGTTTTGCTGGATTTTTTGGCATTCCTACCTTATCTGCATATTTTTCATAATCTTCTTTTGAAGCTATAAATGGTTGATGAGGAAGCATAAGCCCTATAGAAAGTGAAATAGGATTATTGTTATCTCTTTTTCCAATATCATCTATATATTTTACTGCCTCTGAAGAAACTATTTCATCATGAACTTGATATGCAGTTTGGCCAATTCCTGACTCTTTAAGACTTATTCTTTTAGGTCCAGCTGTGCCCAATAACTCACCATGTGTTCCTGCGTCTCTTGGAGAACCTAAATGATTATGACCATGATCTCCTACCAATCTCTCTGTAAAACCATGATATTGATCAGATCCATTAAAATGCATCCTGCCGACCTGAACGGGATTATATTTATTAGCTCCTAACGAATGAGCATAGGTAGGGATAGCAGAATTTAGTATTTGGTCATTTGTCCATACCTCAGTTTCACAAGGATTAAGACCAGTTATTGCAGACATTCTAGAAGGTACACAAATTGGAGATGCAGCATAAGCGTTAGTAATGATTGTTCCAGAATTTGCAAGTTTATCCAGATTTGGCGTTTCTACTATATCATCTCCAGCGCAACCGATAATTTCTGGATTGTGCTGATCAGATTGTATGTATATTATGTTTGGTTTTTCCATGATTTCTCCTTATTTGAATTAATAATTTATTTACAATTTACACAACATTTATCTACCCAATGATCTGGCTCTACTTCTATCAAACCCATTTCAGATTTTCCATCCTTACAATCACTGGTAGGATTTGGACATCTTGTTCTAAAAACACAACCTGCAGGTGGGTTAGATGCACTTGGAATATCACCTTTAATAGGAATGAACTTCTTCTTTCTTTCGATTTTCGGATCCGGTACAGGTATAGAGTTTATGAGGATTTTTGTATAAGGGTGCATGGGATTAGAAAAAATTGTCTCACTATCAGCCATTTCTACAATTTTGCCTAGATACATTACTCCAATCTTTAAGCTAAGGTATTTAACAACTGACAAATCATGGGCAATGAACAAATATGAAATATTTAACTTCTTTTGTAAATCCTTTAATAAGTTCAAAATTTGTGCTTGAACAGAAACATCCAGTGCTGACACAGGCTCATCACAAATTATTAACTTGGGATTAGTAGATATTGCTCTAGCTATTCCAATTCTTTGCCTTTGCCCTCCACTAAATTCATGAGGAAATCTATTATCCATTCTATTATCTAAACCGACCATCTTTAGTAAATTTTTTACATCCTCTTCAACATCTTTTTTACCTTGAACACGTAAAGGTTCCGCAATAATATCTTTAATCTTCATTCTTGGATTCAGAGAACTATAAGGATCCTGAAATATAGCCCCAATTTGCTTTTGCTTGCTTCTTAATTTTGAACCTTTCAATTTTAATAAATTTTCTTCTTCAAGGTTTATTTCACCAGAATTTGACTTCACAAGATTTAGTATTGCTCTTGCTACTGTACTTTTCCCAGAACCACTTTCGCCAACCAACCCAAATGTCTCTCCTTGATTAATATCAATATTTAACCCATTAACAGCTTTTACAATATTTTTACCAGTAAAAAATGAACGAGATGATTCATAAAAAACTTTTAAATCTTTGATTTCTAGAATTTTTTTATTACTCAAAATACTTTCCTCATTTACAATTTACACAACATTTATCTACTAAATGCCCAGGCTCTACTTCTATCAAACCCATTTCTGATTTTCCATCCTTACAATCATTAGTAGGATTAGGGCATCTTGTTTTAAAAATACAACCTTCATTAAATTCAGCCAGATTAGGAACTTCTCCTTTAATTGTTGGGAGCTCTATATTAGGATCCAAATCTAACCTAGGGACTGAATTCAACAGGCCTGCAGTGTAAGGATGTTTTGGGTTATAAAAAATTTCATCTGTAGTCCCCGATTCTATTAAATGACCTGCATACATTACATTTATCTTGTGAGCATATCTAGCTAAAATTCCAAGATTATGAGTAATCAATATTACTGAAGTACCTAATTCATTTGATAACTTTTGAATTAATTCTAAAATCTGTGCTTGAATTGTTACGTCCAGTGCAGTGGTAGGTTCGTCTGCAATTAATATTTTAGGTTTACAACTTAAAGCTATTGCTATCATAATCCTTTGCCTTTGCCCTCCACTTAATTTGTGCGGATAATCATTAATTCTTAATTCTGGATCAGTAAGACCCACAAGCTTAAGTAAGTCGATAGCCTCATTAATAGCTTCTTCTTTACTCATATCTTGGTGCAACTCAAGAATCTCAGTTATTTGCTTGCCTATTGTCAGAACAGGATTAAGAGAAGTCATTGGTTCTTGAAAAATCATGCCTATTTCTTTGCCTCTTACTTTTTCCATATCAGATTCTGAAAATTTTAATAAATCTTTTCCTTCTAGAAATATCTCACCGCCTAAAATTTTGCCAGGTGGATCAGGGACTAACCCCATTAAAGACAATGCAGTAACACTTTTTCCGCATCCACTTTCTCCTACCAACCCAACTATTTCTCCTGGGCTTAAATTAAATGAGATATCATTTACAACTGTTACATCTTTGCCCTCTACGTTAAATGCAGTTCTAAGATTTTTTACATCTAATAATTTATAATTATTCTTCATAACTAATCTTTAATCTCTCCTTTTAATTTAGGATCTAATCTGTCTCTAAGTTCATCGCCAATTAAATTGAATGCCATAATAGTCACAGTTAAGGCGATTCCAGGAAAAACTGCAATCCACCATAGTGGTCTTAAATAATTCTCTGCAACTACTGCCATCATACTTCCCCAAGTAGGCTCATTAGGTGTAATTCCCAATCCAAGGAAGCTCAATGTAGCTTCTGTAAATATTGCACCTCCAAGGCTAGCGCTAGCAATTACAAGAAGAGGCGCAATGCATTGGGGAGCAATATGTCTAGAAATAATAATTATAGGGTGAACTCCCATAGCTTTTGCAGCCTCTACATATGGCATATTTTTTATTGATAAAACTGAAGACCTTATAATTCTTACAGTACCTGCTATGCCTCCAACTGCAATAGCAATAATTACAGTAATTTTTCCACTACCTAGTCCAGCTAATAGTAATAATGCTAGTATCAATCCTGGTATTGATAACATAATCTCTACAATTCTTTCTGTAACCAGATCAAACCATCCTCCAAAATAACCTGAAGCTAATCCCCAAGCAAACCCAATAGTTTTTGAAAGGATGACGGCAGCAAATGCTATAATTAAGGTGGTTCTTACACCATAAATGACTCTACTTGCAATATCTCTTCCAACATAATCAGTTCCCATAATATGATCTCTGCTCGGCGGGGATCTTAATGCATCATAATTGGCTTTTTGAGGGTCCATAGGTGCAATTTGCGACGGAAAAATAGCAAGAATTAACAAAATAGAAAGAATTAAGATTGAAAAAAAAGTTAATGGATTTTTTAATAAATTAGTCATATCTAATCCTTGGATCAATTAATGAATAACTAATGTCAACTAATAAGTTTATTAATATAAAAAGGAAAGCAAATATCAAAACTAAATTCTGGATTATCATCCAGTCTCTGTCGGCAAGTCCCTGCGCAAGAAGTACTCCAAGGCCAGGTATTGATAAAGCAGCTTCTACAGCAATTACACCTGAAAGTAAATTTCCAAATTGTAAGCCTGAAATTGTTACAACAGGAATAAGTGCATTTTTTAAAACATGCCTATTAATAATAGTTCTTTTTGTAAGCCCTTTTGATTTTGCAGTTCGCACATAATCTTCTCTAATTACCTCTAAAATACTAGATCTTGCCATTCTAGCTACTACAGCTGCCATTCCTGTTCCAATAGCTACTGCTGCAGGCAAGGCTACATACAAACTCTGTATAGGGTTTTGCCAAAAAAATATTACTTCTACTGGCGGCCTCCATGTAAAAACAAGTACGAAGAAAATTAAAAATCCTAAGGCTGCATAAAAAGAAGGAATTGCTAAAAACAAAATTACAATTCCTCTAGAAATATAATCCCTAAGACTATTCCTGTTTATTGCTGCTAAAATACCTACTGGAAGTCCAATTATCCATGAAATAATTAAAGACAATACAGCTATTTCTAAAGTCATGGGCGCACGTCTTCTTACGTGCTCCCCAACGGAAATTTTTGTCCAAAATGAATAGCCTAAGTCTCCAGCAACAACATCTTTCATCCACCCTAAATATTGTATATGTAATGGCCTGTTAAGCCCTAGACTCTCTTCAATTGATTCTACTTGTGCGTCGGTAAAAACTAATGCTCCAGTTTCATCAGTAACCATAGCATCAACTACATCTCCAGGGAGTATTCTCATGAAAAAGAAAATTAAAATACTTACACCAATTAGTGTAGGTATAGATAACGATATTCGCCTAAAGATATATTTATACATATAAAATTAAAAAAGTTATAAAAATTCATTAGCAGGGATAGGATTATTCATACCCCTGCATAATGAAAGATGAAGCGTAGTTATCTTTTATCCATCCACAATGTATCTATCCTACCCCATATGCTTTGAGTTCTAATATCCATAGGAAAATGAACATGCTTACCCCATACAGCTCTGTGACTATCAAAACCAGCAAGTACCAAAGGTGGATCTTCGTCAAGTTTTGATTGAACAAGTCTTGTGTATGCAGCTCTTGCATCAGCATCTAATTCACCCAACATTGTATCCAACAATGCATCAACTTCAGGATTAGAATAGTTAGTAAAGTTTTGAGTGGAATCAGTTCCGTATAGACCCAACATAAAAGGTGTATAGTTCTTAATTGCTTGAACTGGCACTAAGTGCTGTACTATTTCAGTTCCCGCTTTGAATGCAGCACCACTAAATTGGTCTTGTACCAAAGCTCTTTCAACAGCCCTTGGTTGTATATCACATCCCAAATTAGTATTTATCATATCCATAAAGGCAACTGGAAGGGTACCATCAGGCTTATATCCAGCCATTGTTTTAACAGGAAATCCTTCACAATTTGGATAACCTGCATCAGCCATAAGTTTTTGAGCCTCTGCTATATCCGCTGCATTATCATCTCTGTAGCCGGCAAGATTATAAAATTCTTCTGTAGGAGTGGCTCCTTCAGCAAGAGTTGGTATCCATCTGCTTGGCTTAGTGGCACCTAAAGAAACCTTTGTGAAGTTGTGTGGATTTACAACTAAATGAATAGCCCTTCTAACTCTTTTGTCATTGAATGGTGCAACAGCATTATTCCACCCAAAATAATTACTACCTGTGTTTGGCATTCTTTTTGAATTAACATTTGGCTCAGCTTGAGCTTGAGCGTAACCATCCTCGGAAGTATTCCAAGCAAAGTCAGCAATATCTGTAATAACATTTACACCTCTAGCTGTTCCTCCTGCATGAATCATTTTTATTCCATCAACATATGGAAGTGCTGGGTTCCAATAATCCTCATTCTTTTCAAAAGTCATATATTCACCTGGAATATAATCCACAAATTTAAACGGACCAGTTCCTGGACATACAACTTCTCTAACATCAAAATTGTTTTCTTCTAAACATTTCTTTGGCAGAATTGTCGCATTTAACATAGTAAAAGCATTAAATTGGTGAGCACTAGCCCTTTTTAAATTAAATTGAACCCAATTACCTCCAGCATCCTCAATGGTATCAATCTCAGTAAACAACGATTGAATTCCTATAGCTATGTGGTCTGGCGGATTTACAATTCTTTCAAAAGTAGCAACTACATCCTCTACTTTTAACATAGATCCATCATGCCATTTCACACCTTCTCTTAAATGAAATTTATAAATCGTTCCATCTGCAGATATTTCCCATTTATCAGCTAAATCAGGCATTATAGACTGCATACCATCATTTGGATTCATTCTAATTAAACCGTTATACATTACAGTAAAGTTGTGAGGGCCTGCACCTTGTGCCACAGGCATCTGATGATGATCAGTGTGCTTAACACTTACACCAAATGTCATTCTAACGATTCCTCCGTAGACTGGATTAGGCTCATTTGAACTGAACACAAAATCTGACATATCAACTGAAATAGCTATACCACCACCAGGTATAGGTGTAGGTGCTACTGTAATAAATTCTTGCTGAAGTTTAGTTACAGTTACAGTTTCGCCAGCTACTTCTTTAATTACAGTTACAGTTTCGCCAGCTACTTCTTTAATAACTTCAACTTCTTTAACTACAGTTTCGCCAGGCACTTCTTTAATAACTTCAACTTCTTGAACTACAGTTACAGTTTCACCTTCACACGAAATAAGTGTAAGTGAAAGAATTGCAAGAGAAGTTAAAAGTAAAATTGATTTACTTTTTCTCATAAAAATCTCCTTTATTGTATAAGTTTAAACCTAAGTCAATATTAATTGAAAATGAAAATAAAGCATTTAACAAAACTGAGGTTAAATAAAAATGTTAAGTGTAATTTATAGTAATTTTTCAATATTGTAAAGAAATACAAATTTAGACATTTAATGTAAGTAGATATTATAAAATATGGTTACAGTAAAAAATAGAAATAGCAGAAGCTACAGCCCCATTAAATTTTTTATAAATAATATTTAATTATAAATCTCATTTGGCTAAAATTATTGTCATTTATATAT
>Ga0257111_1000411_pt1 | contig 17827 bp, 13 predicted proteins | sample LP_taG_6_FD_191567 | JGI IMG/M metagenome (GOLD analysis project Ga0257111, IMG submission 191567) | Marine microbial communities from Northeast Subartic Pacific Ocean, Canada - LP_J_2015_P26_500m | ecosystem: Environmental > Aquatic > Marine > Oceanic | place: Canada: Northeast Subartic Pacific...
TGGCAAAACATTTTCACCAGTTAAAACATCAGGAAAATCTTCTATCTCAAAAAACAATCCACCAAGCAAGCTCTCATTGTTAACAGAAATATCTATCGTATCTGTTTGGCCTGACAAAGACCCACCGTCACTCATATAACACTCTATCCATTCAACAGGACCAGCACTTACTATGTTTGTAGGCACAGACTCTGAACCATCTGGATAGATCGCGGTAACATAATAATAGTAAGTGGTACTATTTACTACATCAAGATCGGTATATGTTGTGGTATTTCCATCTAACTCAACAATTTCTTCAAAGCCTGTTGTGGCATTGAAAGATTTATAAATTTTGTAAGAATCAATATCCACAGGTCGGGCATTGTTTAGAACAATTGGATTCTCAATATCAATTCTATCAGTGAAGGGAATGCCTCCTCCATATTTGGTAATCACATCTTCTTTAGGCGCTGTTATTACCCACTCTCCTACTTCAGTTAAATTATAGTGAATTAAACGATCTGTATTTCTAGAAGTAAATGATATAGAAACATCATCCACAGCCCAACCCGATGCCCAGACTGCGTTATCGTTTGCATGGAATAATATATAAAGATTATCGCCGGTAATATAGGGTGCAAGATCAACAGTCTCGGTTACCCATTCAGTAGCAGGATTAAGCTGATAGACTTCAGTAAAGTTTACACCGTCTTCACTAACGCCTATAGATGCACTCTGGCTGTAGGCTCCATCAAAATAAGAAGCGAAACTTAGTAGCACAGCCTCAGCTCCACTTACGTTAAACACTGGCGTAACCATATAGTCAACTGAACCATCATCATTTGCAGCATCATCATTTGCACACATATAAGTTGTATGAACTGGCACAGTCCAGAAATCGCTAGTACAATCTGTGGTAAGATACCACCCCTGTGATGAGTTTGTAGTTAAAGTCCAATCGTCAGGGATACCCTCCTCAAAATCCTCGGAAATATTATCTGGGATTGGTCCAGTAGGAGGATCCCAGATCAATGTAACCTGTGCATCTTGGCCATCGATAGCCTGGAGATTTGAGGGCTCCTCAATATAACCAGGATAAACAATTACAGTCGCAGAGTCAGCAGAAGCGATCCAATAACTACCGCCGATACCATCAGTCACTACGACGTTTTCCAGAAAAATCGATACAGAATCCGCATAAGCATTATTGTGCACCTCAAACGTTGCAGTTAGAACCGACCCCGCTCCTGGATCTATATTCGCATTATCAGCACTGTAAATCACGATCCGTGAATAAGCATCATTATCTACATTGTTAAAATCAACAGAAAATCCAGCGGTTCTTTCTGTTGTCGCTAAAGAAACTAGATCTAAATAATTAGGACTGTCTTTTAAATCAAACTGGAGACCACCAACAGCACCACTATTGGTTATGCTAAAATCAATCTCAACAGTTTCTAGCACATCAGCTGTTGATGTTGAGCCACTAAGGTAGATTACATCACCAATGGTAAGATTACCATTAGAGGATTGAGCTGAGACTATAACTCCGTCTTCATCACTAACAATTAGGTTACTAATGTTAATCCCTAAAACAGCCGACAGCACTGTTGAACCGCTAAAGTGAAGATTGAGTATAGAACCACTAGCTCCACTGCTGATTCCATCGGGCCCTGAACCATTATAAAAAACAACTCTTGAGCTACCATTATTTAATGAACTATAGTCAGCGGAAAAGCTAGAACCTATTCCTACGGGAGATACACCTGAAAGCATAACCATGGATGGTTCTACGGACACATCAAACTGCATACCGCCTACGGTACTATTTGGGTTTGATAACATAACTGACACAACTATATCATCTGTATAACCAGCAAAAGAAGTATCACCCACCATTATAGAAACATCCTGAGCATGGGTAACCGCGGCCACTAAAGCAGCCGATAAAAATATTTTTTTCATTGTTTTTAGCATCGACACTATTCCTCCAATATTGTCTCTCAATCAGATTATTCAGTCGCGCATAAGAAAAGAACGACCATAGTCAGACGTATAACTTAAATTACTAAGGCTGAAAATAATAAATATTCTCCATCAAGTCACTGATATTTTAATTTCCAAGCGCTCCTTCAATATCGGAAAGCAAATCTTCAATATGTTCAACCCCAACTGCTAATCGAAGAAGCTCTGGAACCAAGTTCATTTCGGCTTTTACATCTTTTGGAACATCTGCATGTGTCATAAAATATGGAACTGACATGAGACTCTCCACTCCGCCTAGACTCTCTGCAAGAGAAAAAAGTTTTATCTTTGATAAAAAAGAGTCAAGGTTACGTTTTGAGTCAAAGACCACAGAAATCATGCTCCCAAACAGTATTTCTCCATGTGGATTAATCTGTTGTTTCCTTGCAATATCATATTGAGGATGTGAAGCCAGACCAGGATAAATAGTTTTAGTGATACTATCATGACTCTCAAAATATTTTGCTAATACCATCGCATTATCAGAGGCTTTTTGTACTCGCATAGACATTGTTTTTACACTTCGAAGTAATAACCATGAGTCAAACGGACTAGGCACTGCTCCACCAGATTTTTGAATAAAATGGAACCTCTCAGCTAAAGCTTCATCTTTCGCTACTAACACTCCTCCAAGAACATCACTATGACCGCTAATAAATTTGGTGGAGCTATGCATCACACAGTCTGCTCCATAATCAAGAGGCCTCTGACCATATGAGCTCATAAATGTATTATCCACAGCAAGTTTAATATTAGACTCATTACATATCGCTGATACTGCCTGTATATCTGTAATCTCTAGCATAGGGTTAGTAGGGGTCTCAATAAACACCCACTTTGTATCTGGTTTGATCTTTTGTTTGATATTTTCAATATTAGTTGTGTCAACAAAATCAAACTCAATGCCGTGATGTTTAAGCACCTGGGTTGCCATACGATAGGTGCCTCCATATACGTTCCTGGAAACAATTACATGGTTTCCTTTTTTTAGTCCCTGGAACAAGGCTGTTGTTGCTGCCATTCCACTGGCAAACGCTATCGCATCACACCCACCTTCTAACGCAGCAATATTTCTTTCTAGCCTTGCTCTTGTAGGATTACCTCCTCTTGAGTAATCATATCCTTTGTTTTTTCCGATACCATCCTGTACATAGGTAGAGGTTAGATGTATAGATGGTGAAATAGATCCGGTAACAGCATCTGGCTCATTTCCAGTGTGTATCGCGATTGTTTCGAATTTTTTCTTCTTTGCCATGGTCTTACACCTGTGTATATCCTTGTTTTAGATATTGCTGTAGCTTTTTGTACTTAATCTGTACTTTTTCTCCGCTTGGTGATTGTACAAATATTTTTTCATTTCTTCCTATCTTTTTATCTGCTACTATGGGTTTACTTACTCCTTTTCGAGAAGGCTGAGTTTGCTTCTGTCCAGAAAAACCCATTCCCGTTGTATCTTGGTGCTCTATTTTTACATTTCGAACTCCACCAGTATTTAGCTGCGGTGCCTGGTCCATTCCCTGGAGCTGCGTGCGAAATATTCTTTGGACTGTAATAGCATTCATATCAAGCATCATTTCTTTAAACATACCAAATCCCTCAGATTTATACTCAAGCAGTGGATTTTTTTGACCATAGGCTCTAAGGTTTATTCCTTCTCTCAATTGATCCATTGCATACAAGTGGTCTTTCCATTTTTCATCAATCGTACGCAGGATTACAAACCTCTCAAACCCTCGAATTACCTCCTCTGGAACTAAAGATTCTCTGACCTTATATACTGACTCTGCTTCATGGCTGATCCAGTCTATTACATCATCTGAGCTAATATCTTCTCTTCCAATATCTTCAATTAATTTTTGGTGGCTGATATCTACTAAAAGATGTGTCGAAAGATTTTGTCTTAAAGATTCCCAGTCCCAATCGGCTAAAGAATCAATCGCCGACTGTTCCTCTATCTCATCAACTATATAATCTTCTATAATCTGTGCTACAGTGTCTCTCATATTCTTACCAGACAGTGCTTGGTTTCTTATATCATAGACTACTTGCCTCTGCTGGTTCATAACATCATCATACTCAAGAAGATGTTTTCTAACACCAAAATTGCGTACTTCTACCTTTTGTTGCGCTGAACTTATTGCCCTGGTGATCATTCCCGCAGTAATAACCTCACCCTCTTCTATCCCCATCCTATCCATAATACTTGCTACTTTATCTGATCCAAATAACCTCATTAAGTCATCTTCAAGTGATAAATAAAATACAGAGGACCCAGGATCTCCTTGTCGCCCTGACCTTCCCCTTAATTGTAAATCTATTCTCCTTGAGTCATGCCTCTCTGTGCCTAAAATATGAAGACCGCCAGCATCCTTGACACCTTCACCAAGTTTAATATCTGTTCCTCTACCAGCCATATTCGTAGCGATTGTAACAGCGCCTCTTAGACCGGCCCTTGCAACAACTTCTGCCTCTTTCTCATGTTGTTTGGCGTTTAAAACATTGTGGGGAATATTTTTTCTTTTGAGCATTCTTGACAAAAGTTCGGATGTTTCTACAGCAATCGTTCCAACAAGTACTGGTTGACCGCGATGATGTGCATCGGTTATTTCATCAATAACCGCATTGTATTTTTCTCTTTTTGTTTTATACACTAAATCTTCGCTATCATCCCTTATAATATCGCGGTGTGTAGGAATAACGACCACGTCTAAACCATAGATAGAACCTAATTCTTCTGCCTCTGTTTCCGCTGTTCCTGTCATACCTGAGAGTTTGTCATATTGCCTAAAATAATTTTGTATTGTGATCGTGGCTAACGTTTGGGTTTCTCTTTCTATCTTAACATTTTCTTTCGCCTCTAAAGCCTGATGAAGCCCATCTGAGTACCTTCTTCCTGCTAAAATTCGGCCAGTAAATTCATCTACAATTAAAACTTTCCCATCTTGCACAACATATTCTACATCTTTATCGTACATAGTAAAGGCTCTTAAAAGTTGATTGAAATTGTGAATCTTCCCACTTCTTTCCGCATGGAGTTGGTGAGCTTTTTCTTTTTCTATTTCACGCTCATTATCTTTTAGATCTGTTTTTTCATCTACCTCTAAAAGCATCTCTCCTAAATCAGGGATAACAAAGGCATCAGGATTATCAGGAGCCAAAACATTTCTTCCTTTTTCTGTTATATCTATTACATGTGATTTTTCATCAATAGAAAAATATAGATCATCGTCTACCTCATGTAATTTTTTATCTCTTAAATAAACTGACTCTATACTTTGGGACAACTTTAGGGTTCCTGGTTCTTGAAATATCTTCATAACCTGCGGGTGCTTCGGGAGACCACGGTTTGCCTGAAGTAATTTCAATCCTGCCTGTTCTTTATCTGTCTCTAATATTTCTTTTACATTCTTTACTAGTTCAGCCACTAAAACATTCTGCTTTTTTACAAGCCTTTGCACATCTGGTTTTAGTCTAACAAATGTATCATCTGTAGGTGTATCAACGGCACCAGATATAATTAATGGGGTACGTGCCTCATCAATAAGTACACTGTCTACCTCATCTACGACGGCAAATGCATGCCCTCTTTGACATAGTTCATCTGGATGCAATGCCATATTGTCTCTTAAATAGTCAAATCCAAATTCATTATTCGTTCCATATGTGATATCGCAGCCATACATCTCCCGTCGCTGTCTATTATCCATTGAGTTCAATATAAACCCTACTGTTAGACCTAGCCGCCTGTATACCTCACCCATCCACTCAGCATCCCTCTGGGCTAAATAGTCATTAACTGTGATTACATGAACGCCTCTACCGGTAAGAGCATTTAGATAGATTGGCATGGTCGCAACTAATGTCTTACCCTCTCCTGTTTTCATTTCAGAAACATTACCATTGTGTAATATAATAGCACCGAGTAATTGGACATCATAAGGAATCATGTTCCACTCTTCCTGTTGTCCCGAAATCCGCCAGGACTGTCCTATCATCCTGCGACAGGTCTCTTTTACCATGGCAAAAGCTTCAACCATACTATTATCTAATGCATTCTGCTCTGCTTCTAAAATTGTTTTCTTTATTACTGAGCTATCCGCATCCTTATCCATTTTACTTTTTTCTTGGTTTATAGCATCTTCAACAAATTGCTTTAGCTGTGCTGTTCTATCGATTAGATCTTGATCAGATTTAGACTGTAAACTTTCATAAAACTCATTTACCTGATCAACCAGCGGCAAAAGCTTTTTTATCTGTCGCTGGGAACTAGTACTAAAAAGTTTCTTTAAAAACATCTACTCTTTATTGTTATAATTTTTATATATAGTATCAAGAATACCGTTAACAAAGCTTGAGCTTTCTTCTGTGCTAAAGACTTTAGCTATTTCTACCATCTCACTTATTGAAACTTTCGGTGGAACATCGTCCATATGATATATCTCACTAGCGCCCATTCTTAACAATATTTTATCGACGATTGCAACTCGACTATATTCCCAATTCTCGAGACATTTACATATTAATTCATCTGCCCAAGATTTATTTTCAATAACACAGAAAAATAATTGATGCATATACTCACTATCATCTAAAATATTAAATGATTGATTATATAAATCAAGTATATCCTTAGGATGTCCATTATTTATTTCCACCGCATAAAGCGCTTGCATAACTGATTCCCTTGCAAGTCTTCTTGGGTGCTTATTAATAAATTTTCCCAACTGATTTAATCCGCAGGCATGACCCATCCAAAAGGGTCTTTGATGTTTTCATTTTGAATATTGATCAGCACTTCTCTTATATTTTTTGTCATTGATTCTGAATACGATATTTCAAAATTAACAGTTTTGTCATTATAACATATGCTGCCTACTGGCGCAACTACGACTGCAGTTCCAGTAAAAAATACCTCATCGGCATTCATCAATTCTTCAATAGTCACATCTTGTTCTCTTACATCAAGGTCCAATACTTTTTCTGCTATTTTCAATACAGAGTCTCTTGTAATTCCAGGTAGGATAGAACCTTGAACAGATGGAGTTGTTAATGTTTTATTTTTTAGCACAAAAATATTTGCTGATCTAGCTTCATCTAAAATATTTTCATTAGACGCATTTAAAAAAATTATTTCATCATAACCAGCTTCTATAGTTTCTTTAAAAGGAAGAAGCGTGCCAGAGTAATTACCAATTGCTTTTGCAAACCCAATACTTTTTGTAGCGATACGATGATACTTATCAGTGACCAAAGCATTCAGACGCTTTAAACTATTTTTAAAATAAGATCCTACCGGAGTCACAAATACTACAAAGGTATAAGAGTCAGAAGGTTTAACTCCCAGCATAGGTCCTGTGCCTAATGCTAATGGTCGAATATAAAGGCTGCCTTTTTCTTTTTGGGGCACATAATCTAGATTGTCTAGGACTGTCTCTTTAACAGCACTTATAAATAAATCATGTGGTATATCAGGTATGCACAATCTTCTGCATGAAACATTAAATCTTTTTGCATTTTCTTCTAATCTGAAAAACACTACACGATTTTTAGATGACATATAAGCTTTTGTACCTTCAAATACTCCTTGTCCATAGTTTAATACTGTGGATGCTGGAGACAAGCTTATCTTTCCATAAGGGGTCAACCCTATATTTACCCACTTTCCAGAAGAGTTACAGTTTGCAATGAACATACTGCGCGTTTCTATAGCATTAAACCCAAGATTATCCCAGTCAATATCTTGCTTAGTTTTCATAATTTTTCAATAACCATCGCTGACGCTTCACCTCCGCCAATACATAATGCTGCCAGTCCAATATTTTTTTTCATTCTTTCTAGAGCATAAATCAGGGTAGTCAATATTCTTGCGCCTGATGCACCGATTGGATGGCCAAGAGCAACAGCTCCACCATTTATGTTAACCTTTGTGTCATCTAATTTAAAATCATCCATAGCCGCCATCGTTACAACTGCAAATGCTTCATTTATTTCCCATAGGTCAATGTCATCTTTAGATAGCCTTGCCTGTTTAAGAACTTTTTCAATAGCATGCCCAGGAGCTGTAGTAAACCATTTTGGGTCATGTGCAAATGAACAGTGAGAAATAATACGAGCCATTGGCTTGATCTTATACTTTTCAATATTTTCCTTCGAAATCAGCATAACTGCTGCTGCGCCATCATTTAATTTCGATGCATTTGCTGCTGTTATGGTTCCATTTTTTTCAAACACTGGTTTGATGATGGGTATCTTCTCAAACTTTGCCTTACCTGGCTCTTCATCAGAATCAATAGCAATTCCTTTAGAGTTTGTTAATGGTATTATTTCATTAGAAAAATAACCTTTTTCCTGAGCATCTTGCGCACGCTGGTATGATTTAATAGAGTATTTATCTTGCTGTTCTCTAGCATAGTTTCTATCAGTAGCAAGCATTTCTGCACAGCTACCCATATGTATATCATTATAAGCATCCCATAAGCCATCGTGAATCATACTGTCTATCATTTTTTGGTGACCAAATCGATTTATACCTTTAGATATCAAATAAGGTGCATTGGACATGCTCTCCATACCACCAGCAATGATTATACCTGCACCCTTAGCCTTAATAGCCTGATCGGCTAGCATCACCGCTTTTAAACCAGACCCACACATTTTGTTAATTGTAAGACACTCTACTTTATGTGGTAAACCAGAATATATGGCTGTCTGCCTAGCTGGCGCTTGTCCGATCCCAGCGGATAGAACATTACCCATGATTACTTCTTCTACTTCGTTTACATCTAAATCTAATCGATCTAACAAACCAGTGATTACTGCTGCACCTAGTTGCGGAGCAGAAAATTCTGATAGAGCCCCTCCAAATGCACCAATTGGTGTCCGACCAGACTGAACTATATATGTTTCTCTTTCCACTATACAATCCTAGGATAAATATGGTTATTTAATACCATTCTTTTTATCTATCGTATTATATGCACCAATTATTTTTCTCACTAATGGATGACGCACTATATCAGAATCATCAAAATATGTAAATCCAATTCCTGAAACATTGTTAAGTATTTTTGTCGCTTGAATTAGCCCAGAGTGTTTATTCGCATCTAAATCTATCTGTGTTACATCTCCATTAATAATAGCCTTAGAACCAATTCCTAAGCGAGTAAGAAACATTTTCATCTGCATAATTGTACTATTTTGCGCCTCATCAAGTATCATAAAAGCATTGTCTAGAGTACGGCCGCGCATATAGGCAAGAGGAACAATCTCTATACTTTTATTTTCGATTAATGCTGCCAACTTATTTTTTGGAAGCATCGCATCTAAAGCATCATAAAGTGGTGATAAATAAGGATCCACTTTTTCTTTAAGATCCCCAGGTAGAAAACCTAAGTTTTCACCCGCCTCAACTGCTGGCCTACAAAGAATAATTCTTTCAACCTCTTTTTTTTCCAATGAAGAAAGAGCAAAAGCCATAGATAAAAATGTTTTCCCAGTCCCAGCAGGGCCAATTCCAAATACTATATCATTATTGATCGCGCTCTCTAAATATATTGATTGTCCTTTTGTCCTAGGGCCAATAGCACCTTTCCTTCCATAATATATTACATCCATAATATCTAAATTACTTTTTAAGTCAATTTCTCCTGACTTATAAAGTTTTATCAAATTGTCAACATCATTAGATAAAAGTGTGCCCTTACTAGTGAAAGTACCTCTCATCTCACCTAGAATAGCTGCCGCATGATTTATATCTGATTTTTTTCCTTTAATTGTTAACAACTCGCCTCGTGCTGTGATGGAAACAGGCACACTAGACTCAATTAATTTTATGTGCCCATCGCCTATTCCTAAAATATCAGCTAGTTCCATTGATTTTAGTTCTATAATTTTTTCCATATACTATATTATAATTGTAATATTTATCATTGAATTTACATATTGCGAATTACTATATATTAATAATGAAGAAATACTTTATATTTATTTACTGGCTATCAATAAGTCTACAAATTTTTTCCTCTTGGAAATGCTCAAACCAAAAAATAGAAATTCAAACTACCCAATCGCAAAATATTGACTTTTTACTCGAACAAGCAAAACTTTTATGGGAGCAAAGAAGTGATTCTAATGCGGTAAAAAAAGTAAATTATATTTTAGGGTTAGCTAACGAAGTAGATCATAATAATTTCGAATTATTATATCTTTATAGCCGTTCTCTTTTTTTTCAAGGAATATTTTTAGAAGATGATAAAATAAAAAAAGACAGTTTATTTATAAAAGGTGCTGAGATCGGAGAATATTCAGTTTTAAAAGATAGTCTATTTAAATCGATACTTAATGAAACAAAAGGAGATCCTGATTTTAAAATATTATCTGCATTATCTATTGCCCCAAAAGAATTGGTGCCAGGAATGTATTGGTGGGCCACAAATAAACTCTGGTATCTAAATAATAAACCGGCATTAGAAAGAGTAAATCATAGAGAACTACTAGAAATAATTATGCACAGAATTATTTCTCTAGAGCCAGATTATCTTTACGGTGGGCCTTACCGATTTTTTGGAATTTTTTATAGTAGAATTCCTGGAGTCGAGATCACACAATCTAAAAACTATTTTGAAAAAGCTATTAGCTCTTCCCCAAATTATTTTGGAAATAAGGTTCAAATGTCAGAATTCTATCATCAAAAAGCGGAAAATAGAAATCTATTTCATAATCAGCTTCAATCAATTATTAATATTGACCCTACTATAAATCCAGAAATCATACCAGAAAATATTTTTTATCAAAAAAGAGCAATGGATCTCTTAAATCAAGAAGAAACTTTATTTGAATAAATAAAAAGGAATATTTATCTATGCATAGAATACCCAGTCTTAGAATTTTTACTATAATCTTTATAATGTTTTTTTTGTTTTTTAATCCACTATATCCTCAGTCTGGAAAATATTTAGAACAAGCAGTTATGGCAATGGAAGCAGGACTATTTAAAGAAGCACTAAAGCAATTAGATATAGCTCGATCAAAAGAACCAAATAATGCAGAAGTATATAAATTAATAGCCTTACTTCATGAAGCCATTAATGAAAATAATAAAGCAATCACTGCATGGGAAAATTGCATAAAAAATACTCAAGACAACGATCTAATTAATGAAGCAAAAATACATCTTATTAATCTTCAAGAATATTAATATAATGAAATACTATTTGCTTATTGTTATAACAATGTTGGCCTCTAGCTGCTGGAATGCTCCAGCAATAAATACTAATTATGATTTTAGTAAAGTTAATAGTATCAGCTTAAATAAAATTTTAGACTATTCAAATGAGCCAGGATCAGGTCAAATTATGGAAGACAATTTTTCATTTATGTTTATGAAACATGGTTATGACGTATCACAAAATCAAGAAAGTGGGACCATAATTATATTAAATAATATAGCAGAAAATAATCTTGTACTGAATTGTACGTTAACCGAGTTTACAGACCGTGAAACTATATTAGTGCCTTTTCGGATTGAAGATCGAGGAAGTATAGAAACAGTTATAACACAATCTACTGAAGCAGGTGAAAATAAAAATAATGCAAAGGCTACAACATCAACCACGACCACAACAGATGGCGGTTCCATCCAAGAAAGCGGTAGAGTAGAATACACTCAAGCAAGGGTAGGGATCATATTAAAAATGACTGATGAAAGTTCAGGTTTACTGGTTTGGTCACATTCTTATTGGTATAGTGGTATCGAACTTCCTAGGACCGCTCAGGTATGCGCAAAGAATGCAGTAGGACTTTTAAGTCAACTATTAGACAAAAATAAATAATTTTGTAATTACTTTTTTATAATTAAGCCCAACTCATCTAGCTGATCAGTTTCTACATGATTTGGACTATCATCCATTAAAGAAGTAGCTGAAGTTGTCTTAGGAAATGCAATTACATCTCTGATGTTATTAGTACCAGCTAGTAGCATTACTAACCTGTCAAATCCAAATGCAATACCACCATGTGGAGGTGCGCCATATTGTAGAGCCTCTACTAAAAATCCAAACTTTTCTACAGCTTGTTGATGGCTTAGCCCTAATAAAGAGAATACTTTTTCCTGAATTTCAGAAGAGTGAATACGAACTGACCCACCTGCGATTTCATGACCATTCATCGTCAAATCATAACCTCGACTGAGAGCATTAGCGGGGTCAGTATCGAGCTTACTAATATCTGACTCCATAGGTGCAGTAAAGGGATGATGCATTGCTATGTAACGGTCCTGTTCTTGATCATATTCAAACATTGGAAATTCAGTGATCCATACCGGGCAATAATCATCTTTACTAGCTAAATCTTCCTTATTAGCGATCAATATCCTCAGTTTTCCAAGAGCGTTGTATACAATATTTTTTTTATCACCAATCATCAATAAAAGATCACCATCTTTCATATTTAAATATTTTATAACCTTATCCTGTAATGACTCAGGGAAAAATTTTGAAATTCCGCCGTTAAACTGTGCACTTTCATTCTTAACCCAAGCTAATCCTTTTGCCTTATTTATTTTAGCTGCTTCAGTTAGATCATCAATTAATTTTCTTGAATATTTTGCACCATTTTCAACAACAATACCACAGACACACTCTACAGAACGAAATGCATTAAACTCTGACTTATCCGTAAATGATTTAAGATTATGTAGCTTCATATCATATCTAGTATCGGGTTTATCAGAGCCATACGTCTCCATAGCTTCTTTATAAGTAATTCTTGGAAAGGGGTCAGGAAGTTCTATCCCCTTTACGGAAGAAAAAATACTTCTAGTGAGATCTTCCATCTTAGCAAAAATTTCTTCCTCCGCAACAAATGACATTTCAATATCTATTTGAGTAAACTCTGGTTGACGATCTGCGCGTAGGTCTTCATCTCTAAAACACTTAACAATTTGGAAATAACGATCGAAACCTGAGATCATTAGTATTTGTTTATAAATTTGAGGCGACTGTGGTAAAGCATAAAACTTTCCACGATGTAAGCGGCTAGGCACTAAATAATCTCTTGCCCCTTCAGGAGTTGACTTCATTAAAACTGGAGTTTCTATTTCTAGAAATTTATTTTTTGATAAATATTCACGCGCTACCTGATATGTCTTATGCCTTGTAATAATATTTTGTTGAAGCTCATCAATTCTTAGTTCTAGGTAGCGATATTTTAATCGAAAATGTTCTTCCGCACTATTACGATCTGTTAATACAAAAGGTAAGGGTTCAGCCTCATTAAGTATACTGTAAGTTGAAACAGAAATTTCTATTTCACCTGTTTTCATTTCAGGGTTTATAGCTTCATTGGACCTATTATTAACAAACCCTTTTATAGAAATAACATCTTCAACAGAAAATTTTTTAATTATTTCAAAATCATCACGAAATGTGTTCTCGTTAAATACTAACTGTGTTTTTCCATAACGATCTCTGAGATCAACAAAAACAACCTTCCCGTGAAGCCTAATAGTATTAATCCAACCATTTAATTGAACTTCATTGCCTACATTAGACTTATTTAACTCTCCGCAAGTGTGTGTACGTTTTAACATTTTATGAATTTTATTAATAAAAAAACCATCCCAATATAAAAAAGACGGTTTTCATTTTATATGATATAAATAAATCTATTTTTTTGATACTCTTAACCGATTCATTGCCCTTAAAAGTGAAGCCTCAAACCTAGTATTATCAACTTTTTCCTCAGGTTTATTTTTTCGGTCACTTGCTCTTTCTAAAGCCGCTGTGGCGCGTTTGACATCAATTTCATTTGATTTTTCAATGGATTCTAATAAGAGCTCAATTTTTGTTGAACCAATCTCTACAAAACCTCCGCTCGTCGCATACCACTCTGTGTTATCATCTGTTTTAATCTTTATTTCACCTACATCTAAAGCAATAACACCCTCTCGATGCTGTTTCATAATACCAAAAGAACCGTCCAGACCAGGACACCTGATATAACTAACATTTTCTTGATTTAAAACCTTGATAGGAGTAACAATTTCTACAGAGAATTTTCCCACTATGCAGCAGCCTTCGCCTTCTTATCCTTATCAATTGCCTCATCGATAGAACCAACATATGCAAATGAGTTTTCAGCAAGCTCATCGACTTCCCCCTTCAAGATACCCTCAAAACCAGAAACTGTATCTTCGAGACTTACATATCTTCCTTCAAAACCAGTAAACTGCTCAGCAACAAAAAATGGTTGAGACATAAACTTTTGCATTTTTCTTGCCCTTGAAACGGTCAGTTTATCATCATCTGAGAGCTCATCCATACCCAAAATAGCAATGATATCCTGCAGGTCTTTATATTGTTGTAATATCTCCTGCACTTTTTGTGCAGTATCATAATGGCGGTCGCCAATGATTCTAGGGTCTAATATTCTAGATGTTGATGCGAGTGGATCTACAGCTGGATAAATACCTAGCTCCGCAATTTTCCTTTCTAAAACAGACGTTGCATCCAAATGTGCGAAAGCAGTAGCAGGAGCCGGATCAGTTAAGTCATCTGCTGGTACATATACAGCTTGGACAGAGGTAATTGAGCCATTCTTTGTTGAAGTAATCCTCTCTTGCAAATCACCCATTTCTGTACTCAGCGTTGGCTGATATCCTACAGCTGAAGGCATACGGCCTAACAATGCTGAAACCTCAGACCCGGCTTGAGTAAAACGAAAAATATTATCAATAAATAACAGAACATCCTTGCCCTCGTCATCTCTAAAATATTCTGCCATTGCAAGACCACTTAGGGCAACACGCATCCTCGCTCCGGGTGGCTCATTCATTTGTCCAAAAACCATTGTAGTTTTTTTAATAACACCAGACTCTGTCATTTCATTATATAAATCATTCCCCTCTCTGGTTCGTTCACCAACGCCCGCAAAAACAGAGTATCCACCATGCTCGGTAGCAATATTTCTGATTAACTCTTGAATCAATACAGTTTTTCCTACACCTGCACCCCCAAACAATCCGGTCTTCCCACCTCTTGTATATGGCTCCATAAGGTCTACCACTTTTATTCCTGTAACAAGAATCTCCGTAGAGGTGGTAAGATCCTCATGCTTAGGTGCAGCTCGATGGATTGGATTCACTTTATCCGTTTTAACGTCACCTTTATTATCAATTGCATTCCCCAAAACATCAAAAAGCCTGCCCAAGGTTTCAGGACCTACAGGTACTGAAATAGGAGAACCACTATCTTTAACCTCAGTTCCTCTGACTAACCCATCTGTAGAATCCATGGCCACAGTACGAACGGCAGAATCGCCTAGGTGCTGTGCAACCTCTAAGACCAAGGTGTCATCGTCACCTCGTTCAACATTTAAGGCATTATAAATATCCGGTAAGTGGCCTTGTTCAAACACAACATCAACAACTGCGCCCATTACTTGTGAAATTTTTCCTTTTTCTGACATAAAATTATTCCTTAATTATGTTTATTTTTTTAAAGCCTCAGCACCACTAACGATTTCTAGCATCTCAGTTGTAATCGCTGCCTGACGCGCCTTGTTAAATTCTAGAGTTAAGCTTTTTATCATATCCTTAGCGTTTGTTGTAGCATTCTCCATTGCCATCATCCTAGCAGCCTGTTCACTCGCATAAGACTCGAGAAGGTATTTCCAAATTTGAATATTTAGGTGCCTAGGGACCAAAGAGCTAACTAATTTCTCCTTAGAAGGCTCGTAAAGTCTATCTTTGATTTCTTTATCTTGCTTATCATAAACAAGCGGCAATAAAACCTCAGATTTTATTTCTTGATGAGCAAGGTTTAAAAAATAATTATATATCACATGTATCTCGTCTACCTTGCCACTAATAAAATGATCAATAATGCTTCTGCCAATCATCATAGCATTATCATAGTCTAGCTCATTCCAAAAGTCTACATGACTCTCAATGATATTGTAATCTCTTCGCTTAAAATAATCTCTAGACTTTTTTCCTATACAAAATAAATCAACATTTTCTTTTCCGAATTGATCAATCTCTTGTTCTGCGATTTTAATTATGTTCGTATTAAACGCACCAGCGAGTCCTCTGTCTGCACTGACAACCACATATGCTTTACGCTTTATATCACGAACCTCTAAAAGATCTAAAATATCTCGATCGATATCAGGTAATAAATGATGAATCACTTCCTCGAGAGCGAATGTGTAAGGCCTTGCCTGCTCCATCTTCTCTTGAGCACGACGAACCTTTGCAGCTGCAACCATTTTCATTGCGCTGGTCACCTTCTGAATGCTTTTTACAGATTTAATTCTATCTCTTATATCTTTTAGACTCGCCACAGATTATACCGCAAAACTATTTTTGAAGTCAGAGATTGCTTTATCGAGTGCATCACTGCTTTCATCGCTGATGGTACCTTCATCTTTTATGGCTTTTAGCTGGTCTGAAGCATTCGCATCAAGATATTCAAAAAGACTAGTCTCAAAATCAGCGACTTTTTCTACATCTATATCATCTAGATAACCTTTAGAAGCAGCAAAAATTATTGCTACTTGTTTTTCTACAGCCATTGGAACATATTGATTTTGCTTTAATATTTCAACCATCCTCTCTCCACGGGTCAATTGGTCAAGTGTAGACTTATCAAGATCTGATCCAAACTTGGCAAAAGCCTCAAGCTCTCGGTATTGGGCTAAGTCCAGCCTTAGTGTACCAGCAACTTTTTTCATTGCCTTGAGCTGTGCATTACCACCCACACGAGACACAGATAGTCCAACATCAATCGCTGGTCTGATACCCGAATTAAATAGATTTGTTTCTAGATAAATCTGGCCATCTGTAATTGAGATTACATTGGTGGGTATATATGCGGAAACATCTCCCTCTTGAGTCTCAATTACTGGCAAGGCAGTCAATGAGCCACCGCCATGATCCTCAGATAATTTAGAAGCTCTTTCAAGTAAACGGCTGTGTAAATAAAATACGTCACCAGGGAAAGCCTCACGCCCAGGAGGTCTTCGAAGCACAAGAGACATCTGGCGATAGGCTACAGCCTGTTTGGATAGATCATCATATACTATCAAAGAATGTTGCCCATTATCCCTGAAAAATTCTCCCATAGCACAGCCGGCATATGGTGCAATATACTGTATTGGCGCAGGATCAGATGCGTTGGCAGCGACAACAATTGTATATTCCATTGCCCCCTGCGATTCTAACTCTGAAACCAAACTGGCAACAGTAGATGCTTTCTGTCCTATGGCAACATAAACACAATAAACAGGGGCATCGGTTTCATGTGTATATTTTTGGTTTATGATTGCATCAATCGCCACAGCAGTTTTTCCTGTTTGTCGATCACCAATAATCAACTCTCTCTGCCCTCGACCAATAGGCACCATGCTATCGATAGCCTTGATTCCGGTTTGTAAAGGCTCATTTACAGGACTCCGAGCCATGACTCCTAGTGCTTTTCGTTCAATAGGAAGTGTAGTAGAACTATTAATCGGGCCCTTACCATCTAAAGGTTGGCCTAGCGGGTTAACAACTCTACCAAGCATTTCTTTTCCTACAGGAACCTCTACCACTCGACCAGTCCTCTTGGCAATATCACCTTCCTTAATCAGCCTAGTCTCACCAAATAAAACGAGTCCAACATTATCTTCTTCAAGATTTAAAGCCATCCCAAATACATCATTTGGCAGTGCAACTAACTCCGAGCTCATAACGTTCTCAAGGCCTGACGCTCTAGCGACACCATCACCAACTTCGATTATTTCACCAACTTCAGAAACATCAATAGCGTTATCGTATTTTTCT
>Ga0257111_1000412_pt1 | contig 17790 bp, 16 predicted proteins | sample LP_taG_6_FD_191567 | JGI IMG/M metagenome (GOLD analysis project Ga0257111, IMG submission 191567) | Marine microbial communities from Northeast Subartic Pacific Ocean, Canada - LP_J_2015_P26_500m | ecosystem: Environmental > Aquatic > Marine > Oceanic | place: Canada: Northeast Subartic Pacific...
ATGTAGTATCGATTTCTGGGTTCATCAAAAAGGAGAATATAAAAACTGGTATAAGGATTGTATCCATTTTAAAGAATTGTAATGCCCATGGGTAAACGCACATGTTGCAGTGCATATCATAATTCAGAAGTTTATTTAGCGTTATTATTAATTTTCTCAAATACTACCTGGCTGCCAGCAGCTGAACCCGACTCAACGCTTGATATCTCCGCCGCATATTTCCAGACGATACCATTATTGCTACACCAGCCGCCAAAGATCATTTTTGATGACCGATTAACAAAATTGCAGTTATACGTTGATATACCTGAAGAGAGCATATCAACAGTGAGTATTTTTTACAGAACAAATTCCATGGAATATATGCAGGAGATAACATTAGCTAAGGAAAAGGGATCTTATGCCTTCAACTTTGATCCCGGTTTTCAGGGCGGAGATTCAGTCACCTATTTCTTCACGGTTGCCATGAAAGATCAATCCATACATGCCACACCATTGGACATAAATGGCAAAATCAAACCGTATAAAAAACCATTAGCTGATCCGATAAAGTACTATGAAGAAAGATTAAAATCGCTGAAATGGTAACTATAACAAAAAATATCAAATCACTTAGGCAACAGATAAACGATCATAACTACCGCTACTATGTCCTGGATGACCCCGTAATTTCTGATGGAGAATACGATCAGCTTTTCCGCAAACTGGAACAAATGGAGGGACAGCATCCTGAACTGATTGTTCCGGAATCACCGACACAGCGTATTGGTGTTGAGCCATTGGAAGTTTTTGGCACTGTCACCCATCGTATACCCATGATGTCCTTGGCGAATGCCATGTCGGATGAAGAATTAAACGCATTTGATGAACGGCTAAAAAAAGCCTTAGATGTTATAGCAGATATTGAATATGTCAGCGAACCAAAACTGGACGGCTTAGCAGTAGAACTGATTTATGAGAACGGAACATTCGTTAATGGATCCACTCGTGGCGATGGGACCAGCGGTGAAGATATTACGGCCAATTTAAAAACCATTAAAGCTATACCGCTTGCGCTTCGACATGATAAGCGCTCCATTCCCAGGTTACTGGAAGTCAGGGGTGAAGTATTCATTCGCAAGTCAGACTTTAAATCCTTGAATGCACAGCGTGAAAAGTTAGGCGAATCACCATTTGCTAATCCCCGTAACGCAGCAGCTGGGAGTTTACGACAGCTCGATCCAAAAATTACAGCAACACGGTCATTGTCTATTTATTGTTATCAGGCTGGATCAATAATTGGGGCAGAATTCAATACCCATTGGGAGTTTTTACAATCAATACAGGACTGGGGATTGCCGGTAAACCATGAAGTACAGATCACTACAGGAATTAAACAGGCGGTTGCCTACCACCAACAGCTCGAAGCGCGCCGTGATGATTTGCCTTACGAAATTGATGGGTCAGTCATTAAAGTCAACTTACTATCGTTACGAAACTTAATTGGTGTACGCAGTCGAACACCGCGCTGGGCCATTGCTGGTAAATTCAAAGCACAGCAGGCTACAACAGTGATCCATAATATCGTCGCTTCTGTTGGGCGCACTGGCGCAGTCACACCAGTGGCAAAACTGGAAGCGGTGGAAGTAAGCGGAGTAACGGTTACCAACGCTACGTTGCATAATCAGGATGAGATTGATCGCAAAGATATTCGTGTAGGAGATACAGTGGTTGTGGAGCGATCCGGTGACGTAATACCTAAGGTAATTAAAGTTATCAGTGCAAAGCGGCCGGCCGGTACAAAACCATACCATTTACCCGATAGCTGCCCCGTGTGTGATCATGAATTGTACAGATCAGAAGATGAAGTGGTATATCGTTGCCATAATCATGCCTGTTCGGCCCAGATAAAAGGACATCTACAACATTTTGTATCAAAAAATGCCCTGGATATTGATGGAGTAGGTAAAAAACTGATTGAGCAACTGGTGGACCAGGGCTTGATCAATACGGTCAATGATCTTTTACATTTGGATCAAGCCACGCTATCTGGGCTAGAGCGTATGGGCGAAAAATCGGCAAGCAATGTCTTGGCATCAATTACTGATGCTAAAGCGACAACCTTTGCCCGTTTCGTATTTGCTCTCGGCATCAGGCATGTAGGAGAACATACAGCAAAAATACTTGAGCAAGCTTTCCAGGGAGATATTGAAACATTCCGCGAAGCGTCCTTTGACGCGCTGGAAGCCATTGATGAAATAGGTCCAATAGTCGCTGAATCGATTATACGCTTTTGGGAAGATGAGGCTAATAAAGAAATAGTATCGGCTTGTTTTGAAATGGGTATCACGTTTCAAAAGCTACCAGAATTGCTATCGCAAACACTGGTTGGAAAAACACTTGTTTTCACTGGATCATTAGAAATTTATACCAGGAAAGCGGCACAGGAACTGGTGGAAAGTCGCGGCGCACGGGCCAGTAGTTCGGTAAGTAAAAATACTGACTATGTAGTTGCTGGTGCTGGTGCTGGGTCAAAACTGACCAAAGCAAAAGAGTTGGGTGTCAGCATATTATCAGAACAGGAATTTGAAAACTTACTGAAAGAATAAAAGTTTTAATTTGAGTTAATTGTATTGTTACTATTGGAAACAACCGGGTATACCATAAATTTGAACCAGATGTTTTCAATTTAAAAATAAAATAAAGGGATATTTTCATGATGAAAATTGAAACAATAGTTGGCGACGTAGTACTGTTAGTATTACAGGACGCGGAAACATTGAAAGAACTGGGAATACAAAAAAACAAGATTTACGCTCGCATCGCAGGTTATGATGAAAATGGCATCTGGATCGAACACCCAAATTTCCAAATACCCCGCATGGAAAATCCTGATGAAAAAAATTCCAAGATTACTACCGAAACTGTTACTGCATCGGTTCTGATAGCCTGGCCATATGTATGCTCTATTGTACATTTTCCCGGCGTTGAAGGATTCGATTTCCCTGATCCTTTTGATCAGCATATTGGCTTCGATATCAAAAATTGAAAACTCCTGCTGTTGAAATACTTGGGCTTAAAAAATCCTTCGAGGCTGTACAAGCCCTTGATGGCGTTGATCTAACCATCAATCAGGGTCAATTTTTTGGATTACTTGGTCCAAATGGGGCGGGGAAAACAACTATCATCAATATACTCACCGGTTTGGTTATCAGACAGGAAGGGTCAACAAAAATATTTGGCCAGGACACCGTTAAAGATTATCGTTTCACACGCGCAAAAATAGGCATTGCTGCGCAAGAATTATCCATTGACTGGTTCTTCCCTATCGAGAAATTACTCACGTTTCACGCCGGGTATTATGGCATATCAAAAAATTTAGCCCAAGAACGGGTAACTGAAATTCTAGACCGACTAGGTCTTACAGAGAAACGAAACACCCGCTTGCGGCAGTTATCAGGTGGTATGAAACGCCGCTATCAGTTAGCCAAAGCACTGGTCCACGATCCGGATATTATTATTCTTGATGAACCAACCGCCGGTGTTGATGTACAATTACGCCATGAACTTTGGGATTACCTGCGGCGGCTGCATGAGGAAGGAAAAACTATTCTGCTTACCACTCATTATATCGAAGAAGCTGAATTACTTTGTGAACAGGTGGCAATAATTAATAAAGGAAAAATAATCAAAGAAGGATCACCAAAAGATCTTACCCTGCAATTAGGGCAAGCTGGAATTACCATACATTTGAGTGGCTGGCAAGAGAGTAACAATCACTTGCTTGATGATTTTACCTTCACCCATGAAAATGGACGTCTACATTTTACCGTTACTGATCCAGAACAAGATATGGCTACTATTATCAGTATTCTAGGACAAGAAGGTTGTCATATTCATAGTGTTAAAACAGATAAATCATCATTAGAAGACGTTTTTCTTAATCTTACCGGGGGAGGAATCAATTGATGGCTGGTACCAACTGGATTGGACTATGGACATTGATAACCAGGGAAGTGGGCCGGTTTTTTTCAGTTTATCGTCAAACTGTTCTACCAGGGTTGATTTCATCTGGCCTATATATTCTTGTGTTTGGTTTTACGCTAGAGCGGCGTATAGCAGAGATTAATGGTGTACCCTATACTCTTTTTATTTTGCCAGGATTACTGATGATGAATACGCTCATGAACGCTACATCCAATACCTCATCATCCATGCTGCAAATGAAACTCTTACAGCAATTACCGGATATTTTGACAGCACCACTATCAGCTATGGAGATATCTTTAGCCTATATAATTGGCGGTACGGTTCGTGGTACTGTTAATGGTATTCTGGTGATGCTGTTAGGTGTGGTATTGATCGATATGCCTGTACACCAGCCCCTGGCAACGATCGGGTTTATTGTCATGGTATCCTGGGCCTTCGCCAGTATGGGGTTAATCCTGGGACAATTATCCGATTCTTGGGATCAATTGGCAATGATGCAGAACTTTTTTTTGACACCGCTAAGTTTTCTTGGCGGTGTTTTCTATTCAGTTAATATGCTCCCTGACTGGGCCCAAACATTGAGCTTTTTTAATCCCATCTATTACATGATCAACGGTATACGCTTCACCATACTAGGTATCGCTGATTCACCGCCCATGACCAGTTTTACCATGGCTTTGATAATGACCATAATCTTCACCTTATCAGCCATAATATTGATGCATAGCGGCAGAAAAATTAAGCAATAATTCATGCGCCGCTCACTTAGCATCCAATTTATCGCTACTATTACTCCTTTTGTTATGGGTCAAGATTCAAGTGCAGATTCAGCCAAATGGAAACATTATTTACGCGGAGGAGGAGTACAAGTTACAAATGATACTGGTCTATCCTGTTATTATCGAATAAACAGATCAAGCAGATATACTTTTGGGGATCTCCGGTTATATTTATATGGACTAGAGAAAAATTCGTACGTCTTCATACGTTATAAATCCAGCTCGAAATACAGAAGATGGCCAAGGTTTTACAGGTTTAGCACGATCGCTTACCAAAAGAATACACAGGCTGGTGTTACGCTGCGATACCATTTTAATCAAGGCCTAGGCCTATTTGTACTCCCCTATACAAAAGGGCATATAATTTCAGAAATTTCCCATGCTTATGATATGTCGGACTATTTAAATGACAATCGGAGAACATCCTATGCCCGCGGTGGGCTATACTGGGATCATGATACAAAATGGGTTAGCACAAAATTAGAGGTTGAATATTTTCACCAGATCAGTGAAGAGGTAGTGAAAAACCTTTCCCGGACACAAGCAATGGCGGAAATTATCATGCCTATCACTAAAGGTCTTTCTGCTATCATTATTTATGAGATTGAATCATATCCGGACTCGGATATCGCTGTTGCAATCAACCAAGGAAGCCTGTCCTTTTCGCTTGGATGGAAGGGAACAATCCCATGGACATGGTAACCCTTTACACTCTATATCTATTAATCTGCTAGAAGATCCTCAACCGCTTTTAAATTTCCATCAATTTCCGCGTATGGATCCAGACCCAATATATACGCCAAAAGAGGATAAATATGAATATTTTCAAATACTTTTCTTGAATACCCTGATTTAAACGCCGGTCCATCCGCGACAAATATGGCCTGCATACTGGTTAATTCATTATCGTACCCATGGTCCCCCTTTGCCATTTTCGGACCATGCCCCATAGGCATCAAGGTCCATCCTTCTTCAGCAACGATCATAACTTCCGGAATACGTTCATGATCACGATAGTGCCAACGCTTAGGGATATCACGTTTCCAGTAAACTTGCGCATTAGGCAGTTGTTGGAGATCATTGTAAACAGTGGTTAGTCTTTCATTGGAATCTGAGGATAAGAAAACAGTGGGTCCTGCCCCAGCCATAGTCACGTCACTAAAATCTGTATATGCTGATAGATCAATTATATGTTCCTGATTCAATTCAGTCATACCATGATCGCTGACAACCAGCACGTTTAATTTATCCGCTATAGATAGTTTTTTTGCCTTTTCCATAATAGTTCCCATGATGCCATCCATTCTTTGAATTTGATCTACGGTTTCGGCACTGCTGGGGCCATATTCATGCCCTGTCCAGTCCGGTTCATGGAAATACAACATAATTAGCCGGGGTCGATGTGATATTGGTAACGAAAACCATGTCATTACTGAATCAATGCGATCATAGAAGGGAACTTTCTGATCATATCGTTTCGATATAGAGGGATAAACACCTGCTACCGCTGCTTCTGTACCTACCCAAAAATAGCTGGCAGTCTTCACCCCTTGTCTTTCAGCGGTTACCCAAATCGGTTCACCTCCATAGAAGTCACCATTTTCTACAGATTCTCTATCACGGATAGAATAATATTTATCTAGATCGGAAGCAAAAAATGAATTTGCAATCAGACCATGACTTTCTGCATACATACCCGTTGCTATACTATAATGATTGGGAAATGTCTTCGAAATGAAGACAGGTTTTAACCCTTCAGACTGTACACCATTTTGGGCCATCTTATCAAAATTTGGAGTATCTGTAATCTCTAAATAATCGGCCCTAAAGCCATCCATAGATACCAATAATACATAATGATCATTTTCTGCAAATATTAAGGGAGAGATGCTAACAATTATAAAATAAATGTATTTTTTTAACATATCTAGTGGATTGTATAATTGGGCAATGAAATTGATATCTTTTTAAAGTTCAGTCAAGTTGTTTTATGTCAGATAGGACAAAATCTATGGTTGCAAACCAACTCCGTAAACGTGGAATTAATAATACTGCCGTGTTGGATGCTATGTCTACAGTACCAAGACATCGCTTTGTAAGCAAAATATACCGTTCTATGGCTTACACAGATAACCCTTTACCTATTGGTCATGGACAGACGATAAGTCAGCCATATATTGTTGCTCTTATGACTCAATTATTACAAGTGAACATAAAACACAAAGTATTAGAGATTGGAACCGGATGTGGGTATCAAACAGCTATTTTGAGTATTCTTTCAAAAAGAATTATAACATTGGAAGTTTTAAAAGGTCTTTCAAAAAAGTCTATAAAACGATTAACAACCCTAGGATACGATAATGTCGATTTTCATTGTGCAGATGGGAAAAATGGCTGGGGAAAAGAAGCGCCATATGATCGTATTTTAGTTAGTGCAGCGCCAGAAACAATACCGGAAATATTAATCAAACAATTAGCCCCTAAAGGCTATATGGTTATCCCAGTTGGTCCATTATACGACCAATTCATCCACATCATTACAAAAGATAAAAATGAGCAAATTCATATAAAGAAATCTACGCCAGTTCGTTTCGTACCGTTGGTGTGAATATTTTGTGTGTATATTATGTGTATATATATTTGTTAAACATATCCACTCAAAGAAGAAATATTATTTATTGTGTGTATATATGTATATATAATATGTAAAAATATAAACTAAATGTTTTAATTTTATTTATACTTAATAAATAGCCTAAAATGGATTTACCAGGGTCATGCGCAGATAATTATACGGAATTTGCCTCGCTCTCCAGCGATTAAAATCTTGCGCTGATCCATAAGCAAGAACAATAAAACCAATATTTACGCGCACTTCATACCCACCAGTAAATAGCCAGTCATCTGATTCCTGTCCTGCATACCATGCATTTCCGAAATCTACGAACTGCGCCAGAATGAACTTATTATTCCCTTGACGTGTTTCCAGTGAACCAAATATAAGTTTATCACCAAGACGCCAATCATTCCAACCACGCAAATGAACAACCTCATCCGTTCCTAATATGTTGTTGCCAGCAATATAAATAGGAGTATCATTTGTAATGGCTGGCATATCTTGAGGTGGTGGATTATCTCCTAACATCATTATTGACTTTACTCTACCAAATATCACCACTGGAAATTTTTCATGAAATTTATAATTAATATATGCATCCGCTGTAATTAATGAATAATCGAAATCCCCATAGATACTTGAATTAGCTATTTCGTAAGAAAGAAATAATCCTTGACCTTGTGTAGGTATCATAGAATTATTTTTATGGGATCTTCGGTTAACCCACATGTGAGATGCACTAAATAATGCTTCAGCCCCGGAAAGAGGCATGGGAAGGTTCTTCGTAGAATCAATATATATATATTCTTCACCTGCATCATCTAGACCCTTTATCAAATTAGCATTTCGATCGGTTAGCGTTATGGCTCCACTAAAAAGATGATTATTTGATAAGTTTTCCCCAAAATTGTAAGGCATCTGAAACCAAAATCCAAAACTGCTATTTTCTTCCATCAACCCCCAATTGGCTTGATCATATGGTTTGAACTTAATATTCATATTAACTGATAAATTGATCCCCCACAGCGGCCCACCCATAGCATTGGCATATTGGAGGAACAAATAATTAGTCCCATTTTTACTAAAATCTGCAATTCCTATTCCGGTATATAAATGGCGTGTCATGGCATCTGACCATTGAGTTAATCCAAAGATTCCTGTCCCCGCTGGGAAGATTAGAGATCCTTGATGCCTAAAGACTGAAAAAGGTTTATAACTGTGTGAATCAACAAAATCAATATCTCTTTGAGGATCAATATTTATTAGCGGTGTAGCCGGGCCTGCACTGCGCCATTCTGAGTAATGGCTACGTATAGCAAGTGGTTGAGTGGTAACACTACGATGTGGTTTTATATTTACGATGCGAACAGTATCCACATCAGGCAGAGTAGTTGCCAAAATAGAACTATCCACTGGTGACCATTGAGCGACCCAAACGGCATCACCCACATCAGATACTTGTTTACTTGCACCAGTGGTAATGTTTACTGTATGAATGTTTGGTGTGGAACTGGCATGGGAAGTATAGGACACAAAATCACCACCGGGGTGCCATACCGGATCATAATCCGCTGCGGGATCATCCGTTATACTGCGGACATCACCGCTGGCAAGCTCTAGAATAAATAAATCAAGGTTGGCTTCCTTATCTGCCATGGCGAAAACAATAGAATTGCCATCAGGACTATAATGGGGATTTAGAATCTGGGTATCATACACGTAGTTCGTGATCTGTTTTCTATCAGATCCATCGCCGCCCATGGTATAAAGATTTGAAATACTATTTTCATGAGCAACATAAATGATCTGTTGGCCATCAGGCGACCAATCAGGATAGGTTGCTCGTTCAGATTGAGTAAGCCATGCAGATGATTTTTCATCAAGATCATAGACTTTGATATCATTGACCATGGATTGATGTTTTCCAAAATGGTATTTTGCGTACACTAGCTTGCGACCATCCCGAGACCAGTTCAAATACTTGTGAAAAGAACCGAAATCCACTTCTTCTTTATCCCAGATAATAATGGGTTTAGATTTTTTTTCTTGTTCATTGTCCTCTTCTTCATCCTTACCAAATAACTTCGCAAGAAAGCCAGGCTTCTTTTCCGCATCCTTTTCTGTTTCTTCTTTAGCCTTTTTTTGTTTCTCCCGCGCTTCCCGTTCCTTGGTTGTATCTCGCTCCAAGATGTATAATGACATATCCCCCTGATCCTTATCATCCAGGCCGGTTATTGCAATCTGGGTACTGTCACTGTAGAACGAAAAACCATGCAGCTTTTCAATGGGCAGTGTTACCACTGAGCCAATTTCCTCAATGGCTTCCTTTTGGGCGCGGTAACCATAATAATAAGTATTCATGTGTCTCCGCCAATCCTCAGTGAATTGATCCACGGTTATACCAGTGCTTTTTTTAAATGCTTCATCAAAATTGAACAAACCAATACCATTTCGTTTAGATAATGTCTTCACAATCGTTGAGTCGCCAAAGCGATCAGACCAGTACAACATTTTTGAATACCCATCATGATGTGGGTCCATATCATCCATCTCGTTTTTAAGCACGTGAAACTTATGGCTTATATCGGCCCGATATGGACGCCAGTGTTCTGTCTCATATTCTGCTAGACCTTCTACAACCCAGCCTGGGGTTTTCGAAAATAAGAATGACCACGGTTCCGGCAACCAGGTTTTTATACGGTGAAAGAAAACGATATGTTGCAATTCATGGGATAGAACTGTATAAATCCATTTTTCATTTTCCAGCCAAATAGCTGCATCATTTTGATCCACCCAAATAAAGGTTTGATAAGTGGTCCCAGCAAAACCGTTCATAATCTCATCTTCGGTGGTAAAAATTATATCTATTGTGGGAATATTTTCTAGATGCAACTGTTGTAATAAAATTGGTCGGACCTGTTCAGCAATGGAAGCGCCTTCTTTAGCAATATTTTCTATACCCTGGTGATAATGAAGACGATAATGTTCTGTTTCAATGGTGCTCCAGACTAATTCACCATGAGTGCGGCCGCTCCAAGACCACGTTTGGCTAAAGCCCTTAGTAAGTAGCAATAAAAGGATTAATATTTTTATTATCATTATTTCCCATTAATAGATATGTTTATTGCGGCACCAAGGTTTTCATCATCTGTGGCAAATACCTTTTTATTCCCAGCTATAGTAAATGCTTCAACTTTATTTCGTTGAAAAACAAATTGTTTAGGAAATGAATCAGAAATAATAAATTCCATTTTATCATTTTGTTTTTGAAACTTACCAATTTTATATATCACAGATTCGTATGGCCCATTATCTCCAGGGTCAGATGTTGCTGAGGCCCATAATATACCATCACTATCCAAGTCCATATCTGACATATGTCTTTTGTCCAAGATTGGCCACGGAACATTAACAAATATACTGTCCTCTTTATGAATAGTAACTACTTCTGCAAAAAGGTTAATAGAACCCCAAAATAATATGGACGGTTCTTTTACCGAACCACGGTGTGCCCAAGCAATATACCAACTATCACTAGCAAACCATAATACAAGACTTTCTAGATTTAATGGGGGTCCACTTCCAGGAATTCTAAATTCCTTGATCAAATTTAATCTATTCGTGCTAAGATCAAGTGCTAACCAATAACAAAATCCCCAACTGCCCATTGCTATATACTGATCTGTCATCCCAGAAATATTTGTTAATGCTTCCAAATCTATTGGCAGGTCTTTCACGGGCCAACCAAGCCCGCTATAAAGAGAATCAGCTGATAGATTAACTAAACCAGCTCTAAGCTGGCCTTTTTTTTTATTATCATGCACAACAAGGTAGGTATCTTCGCTAGTTGTAGTAGCTATTCCACTGATTGATAATTCCCTTTTACCACTTATATACATCCAGCGTTCATCAATTGGTAAATGGCTTGATTGACATCCGACTATAATAAGCAACGTTATTACCTTTACTTGGGGAAATTTCACCTTATCCATGATATCTTGATGGCTTGTTAGAAATCTATCTCCATATATTTATTTTTCTAATACTTAAAACCTGTTTTATATATACAATTTTTTACCATTCAAAGGGTCCCTCCACTAATCTCCATAAATACCAAGAAGCTAGTGTGCGGTATGGACTCCAGGGTTCAGCTTTTTCTATCATTTGATCGGTCCTAGGGAGTTCATCTAATTGAAAAAATAATTGAAACCCTTTTTGAATGCCAAGGTCCGTTACGGGAAATATATCCGGTCTATTCAACGTGAACATGAGAAACATTTCTGCTGTCCAGGGGCCAACACCTTTTATTGTTGTTAAGCATTCAATAACTTCATTATCACCTATAGTGTCAATATCCTTTGGGACTGTTCCAGCGTAAAATGCGTTAGCAATATTATGTATATAGGAAGCTTTCTGATTCGATAATCCTACAGAACGCAGTTCTTCTTGGGATTTTTCCATAACAATGGATGGCGAGGGATATTTATTTTTTGTAAAGAGGTCCTTGAACCGCTTATAAATCTTTGCTGCTGCTTTACCACTTAACTGCTGATATACAATAGCTCTAACCAACGCTTCAAAATAATTCGAATCTTTCTTGAATTCAGGTTTTTCGAACTCGGATATAAGCCGACCCATTTTCTCGTCCTCTCGTTTAAGGTGTTTCAATCCTTTATCAATATTCATTTGCCACACAAATAAATTTGTAAATGGCTTTCAGGGCCGAATGGTGTTTTATCGTAATCTCCGTACTTATCCTTGATAACAAACCCCGCCTCAGATAATAATCTGTCCATTGTGTCCGGAAAAATCATGTGCATATCAAATTGGTATTCATCTGTTTCATGTTTCCCAGAAGTATTAAAATACCAGTGAATATGGTTTATTTGTGAATCGGGATCATAATGGTTGGTTTCATTAACAATACAGTGCTCACCAGAGGGCCAGTCAAATTCCATTACATAATATTTCTGTTGGGCTCGATAAAGAAATATAGGATGTGGCACAAAGGTATCTATTAGGAATAGTCCATCATCTAGCAAATGACTATATACACAAGAAAAAAACGATGCTACGTCTTCATTCTTCAATAAATGAAAAATGGAATTGAAGCCGATAAAAATGAACTGAAATTGCAGATCAAGGTCAATTTTTCGCATATCGCCCTCCAATACTTGAGCTAAATCCCTGAATTTTGCCAGCTTTTTACGTGCAAATTTGGCAAAAATAGAACTTAACTCAATTCCTGTATAATTAATTCCTTGTTCAATAATAGGTAAAGCTAGTCGACCCGTACCTGCGGCCATTTCCAATACCGGACCACCAAATTTTGTAGCAGAATTAGCAATAAATTCTATATCATTGGTTTTCCACAGATGCGCTGCATCGTACAACTCAGGATCTGAATAGATATCTTTTATCAAATAGGTCTAATTAAGGACGACCAATTCCTTAGTGGTCTTATTGAGGATTTCACACCCATTTTCCTTAATAATTACATCATCCTCAATACGTACACCACCCCAACCATCCAAATATATCCCTGGTTCTATGGTTACAACATTATTCACTTCCAAAGATTGGGTGCTTAGCTGGCTCATGCGTGGTTCGGTATGAATTTCAAGCCCAAGCCCGTGGCCGGTACCATGATTATAGTATTCACCAAAGCCTCTTTCCGTTATGTATTCCCTGGTGATGGTATCCATGTCCTTACAGGATACCCCTGCATGGGCAGCGTCACAACCGGCTTGCTGCGAACCTTTGACAATATTATAGATTTCAATATGTTTTTCTGTTGCTTCTCCAACTACAGGAGTACGAGTCATATCGGCATGATAACCAGCATATTTAGCTGCAGCATCAATTACGATAAAATCACCCTTTTCAAATGGCCTATCACTTGGTACAGCATGGGGTAGTGCTCCATTTTCCCCACCTGCAACTATGGGCGAATATGCTTCTCCATCACTCTCCTGTCGGTAACGTAGAACCATTTGATTAGCTACTTCCTTTTCAGTTGTACCAGGTTTAAGCATCGGCAATATTTCAGCATAAACCGCATCAGTGATCTCGACTGCTGTACGGATTGCATCTAATTCTGATTCATCTTTCACCGCCTGTAGATTCTCCATAAGCATAGATGTTGATTTCCAAACTACTTTTGGGAACGAATCAGTCATAGCGCGATATTGACTCACACTAGTATGATCGCCTTCGAAGGCTAGATTTAATCCGTTTTGAATCAGATTATTCTTTATTACAATAGAAATATGTGTACCAAAATCGATGTATCGCTTCATATTATGTACTTGTTTGTTGGATTGCACGTCGTAGCGTCCGTCCGAAATGAAATAAGAATCATCCTGCGTAATCAGACAGGATGCCGCAGAACCAGTAAAACCACAGATATATCGTATACTTGTAAGGTTGGTTATGAAAATTCCATCAAGTCCTTGAGCAGATAGAACAGTACGCAATTTATTCAACCTTGAAGAAAATATTTTATTATTCATTTCAGGAATTAACGAGAATTATTTTTCCGCTTTTAACAGTTCCTTAATTGCAACTCGCTCCGCTTCGATCTTCTCGGCATCAGCACCTTTTGCAACAAGTATATCCAACACATCCAAGGCCTGGTGATACAAGTTCTGATTTTTAAGTACGTTGACCATTGTAAAAGTGGCGATCCGAGGACTGATAGCTAGTTGAGGACCTTCTGTGAATTTTGTACGGCGTGTTTTAGTTTTTTTGCCTGTTCTCTTCTTTGAGGTCTTTTTCCGCTGGATTACTTTCTTAGGTATTTCCTGCTTGCCAAGTATAGATAATATAGATTTTGCTTCTCTGTTTTCCGGGTCAAGATCAAGAACTTTGTTCCAGCTTTTTTGCAGTGTTGATTCCGCCCGACCCAGTGACTGCTGTACTATGGCTAACTGAAAAGCTGCCTGCAAATGATCGGTGCCAGATTGCACTACCTCTTTCAACAATTTTTCTGACTCGCGTTCATTGCCTATTTCTAATTCTATCATAGCAAGTATAAACCGTCCATCAACATGGTCGGGGTGGTAACCGAGACCAATCTCGCAGACTTTACGGGCTCTGATCAAATCTCTATTTTGAAGATACATATCCGCTAATATTGGAAATAAAACAGTATCAAAATTATCCGCGAAATATGTTTCTAGTTCAGCTTGATTATTCAAATTCATGTTATCTATCGCCGGTTAGTTTGCACCCAATTTGTAATGTAGTCTATTGTTTTCTGCACTGGTGTTCCAGGGCCAAATAATTCCCCTACACCAAGCTTAGTTAAGGCTTCCTTGTCTTTATCTGCTATAATGCCGCCACCGGTTAGTAATACATCATCAAGGCCATTTTTATCCATCAATTCTATCACCTTTGGGAAAACGGTCATATGCGCTCCCGATAGTATTGATAATGCAATCACATCAGCATCCTCCTGTAAAGCAGCTGATACTATCATTCCAGGTGTCTGGCGCAACCCCAGATAGATGACTTCCATCCCTGCGTCCCTGTAAGAAGCTGCCAACACTTTAATACCGCGGTCATGGCCATCCAGCCCAGGTTTTGCCATTACAATACGAATATTTCTTTCCATAATTTTTGATAACTTCGAGAAATTACAACCACATGCGTATTGATTACAGCAGATTATCTGGCATGACTATCCAGCACAAATGTCACGGGGCCATTATTGACAAGGCTGACATCCATCTCCGCTCCAAATTCACCTGTTTTTACATTTATACCCCTGCTTCTAACCGCATCAATAAACCCGTTATACAGCAGTTTTCCTTTGTCCGGATCAGCAGCTTTCGTGAAACTCGGACGACGACCCTTACGCCAATCGCCACAGAGCGTGGATTGACTAATTACCAGAACAGACCCCTTCACATCCTGAAGTGAAATATTCATTTTACCATTGCTATCATTAAATATCCGTAAGCCAATAATCTTATCGGTCAGAAAATTAATGTCCTCTTCTTTATCATCACGATACACACCCAGTAAAATCACTAATCCCTTACCAATATCACCAATAATTCGATTGCCAATTTTAACTTTACCAGTAGTTACACGTTGTAAAACAGCAATCATCTTGCATTAATTATTCAACCCATACATTACTTTTTCCATAGACATCGCGCAGTTTAGTCAGGAATTCTCGACTGGATGAAACACGCATGCTATGTGACAAGATCCGTTTTTTACGTTGATTCTCATCATTGTAATGAAATATGAGATTAGATGAACCCGGGTATTGTTTTGATAAAGAATGCAGATCTTCAATATTTTTCGGGAACATCTTTTCTAACTCTAGTTGTAGATTGACGCTTTTGGCATAATAATCTCTTACCTTTTCCAGGGGAACAATTTCATCAGCTACCAACTTCAAATCACTAAAGTCTGCATTATCCGTTGGCTTGCCGCTGACAAAAACTATATTATCCTCAAATAATAACTCCTTGTACTTAGCGAATGTGTTGCTAAATACCAATATTTCAGCATGGCCCCCTAAACATTCCAGCGTAAAAAATGCCATTTGTTTATTCTTACGATCAAAATGTATCTTATAATTTTGGATCGCACCGCCGATGCGTACAGCATCAAGATTTCTATCCTGGATTGATTCTGTAAAATCATGGTTGCTGAAATCCTCTAAATCATCGGCATATTCCAATAAAGGATGGCCTGTCAGATATAGACCCAAAACCTCTTTTTCATTTGCCAGCTCTTCCCCATCAGGCCAAGGACGTACTTCTTGTAAATTAGGTATTATAGACACTCCTGAACCGCTTGCAGAATCATCAAATAAATCAACCTGGTTTTTATCGCGTTCAGACTGAATATTTTGACCATAGCGTATGGCAATTTCAATGGTGGAAACTTTTTCGGCCCTGGATCCTTCTAGATGATCCATGGAACCGGACACAATTAGGCTTTCCAGGACTTTTTTATTCACCGCTTGCAGGTCTACCCTACCGGTAAAATCAAATAGTGAGTTAAACGGTCCATCATTTTCTCGAGCAGCAATTATAAACTCCAATGCTTTCGCACCTATATTTTTTATCGCATTCATGCCAAAAGAAATAGATGTATCATCAATAGGCTGAAAATGAATATTAGATACATTAATATCTGGAGGGAATACATCTATTTTTAGTTTTCGACATTCATTAATTAAAATAACAACCCGATCAATATTGGTCATCTCACTAGTCAGGTTTGCGGCCATAAATTCAGCGGGGTAGTAGGTTTTAAGCCATGCTGTTTGATAGGCTATATATGTATAAGCAGTAGAATGGCTCTTATTAAATCCGTACTGCGCAAATTTTTCGATCAAACCATAAATGTTAGTAGCTTGATTTTTGGTCATGTTTTTGCTTGACGCACCATTGATAAACTTGACCTTAAGTGCTTCCATGAGTTCAGTGTTTTTCTTTCCGATTGCCCGCCGCAAAATATCCGCTTGGGCCAGAGTGAAATTTGCGATTTCATTAGCAATTTGCATGACCTGTTCCTGATAAACAATGATGCCATAAGTTTCATCAAGGATCGGTTTTAGGGCTGGGGAAACATATTCTATCTTTTTCTTGCCCGATCTGCGGTTGATAAAGTTATCTATATTTTTCATTGGTCCTGGACGATACAGCGCATTCATAGCTATTAAATCTTCAAAATGTGTGGGCTTGAGCTTTTTTAAGAATTCGCGCATGCCCGATGATTCAAACTGGAACACACCAATTGTTAGCCCCTTAGCAAATAATTTATATACTTTGGCATCATCCATGGGAATTTTCTCAATTTCAATGATTACATCCTTCTGCTGCAGCAATTTGATCGTATGATCAATAACTGTAAGGTTGCGTAATCCAAGAAAATCCATTTTAAGTACTCCAAGATTCTCTAGACTTTTCATATCATACTGGCTGGTGATATCACCTTGGGACGATTTATAGAGTGGCATGTAATCTGTTAAATCACTAGGTGTTATGACTACACCGGCAGCATGGGTGGAAGCATGACGATTCATCCCTTCCAGCACCTTAGAATAATCTACCAATTCCTTGAACTCTCCATTTGCCATTGTTTGCAAGTCAGGACTTTTATTTAGAGCAGCATCTAGTGTAATATTGAGTTCGTTAGGAATTGCCTTTGCTACGCGGTCCACATCACCATATGAATAACCCATGACACGTCCTACATCTCGCACAACCTGTCGTGCTTTCATTTTACCAAAGGTGATAATTTGCGTTACCGAATTCTCACCATACCGTTTTTTGATATAATCAATTACTTCCCCACGCCGTTCTATACAAAAATCAATATCAATATCCGGCATGCTGACGCGATCGGGGTTTAAAAACCTTTCAAACAGTAAGTTGTGTTTCATAGGGTCTATATCCG
>Ga0257111_1000415_pt1 | contig 17777 bp, 12 predicted proteins | sample LP_taG_6_FD_191567 | JGI IMG/M metagenome (GOLD analysis project Ga0257111, IMG submission 191567) | Marine microbial communities from Northeast Subartic Pacific Ocean, Canada - LP_J_2015_P26_500m | ecosystem: Environmental > Aquatic > Marine > Oceanic | place: Canada: Northeast Subartic Pacific...
CCACCTCATCGGTTGTCAGTAGATTACGGATGGCAACCGCGCCGTTGCACTGGTAGAACTCAACGTCTGCGTAGGTCACCTCCGGCATGGTGGCCGGTTGATCTGATTGAAATTGAGGTTTCCTCAACGATAGAGGGCCGAATCCTCGTGAGTCCAAACTCACAATGATTCGCTGTGCTACTCTATCAGTCCCTCTCAATTCGAGCGGTAGCGGCAAGGAACAGCGCACTAAGGGCCAGCAGGGCCTCGAAGCCGGGCAGCAGGTCTGAGCCCTCATCGGTCGCTGGGGCGGGCTCGAAGCCTGCCAAGTCGTCAACGAGCCCGCGCAACACCTCGCTCGAGACGTACCCGGTCCCGAGGTAGGTCACGCCGCCGCTCTGGTCCACGACTGCGACCGTCGGCACTAGGCTGCTGTACTTCTCACGGCACTGGCCGACCTCTGTGTCGATGGCGTGGCGCCACCCGTAGCCCTTCTGCTCGGAGAACCCTGCGAGCATGGCGTTCGTCTCGCCGAGGTCGGTCCCAATCGAGATAATCGCCACGCCCTCCAGTGCCCCGGAGTTTAGGTCCGCCTGCATTGGGACCAGCGTCTCCTGGGCTATCTGCTCGCAGTTCGGGCACCAAGTAGCCATGAAGTCCAGCACCACGACTTGACCGAGGTAGTCCGAGAGCGCGAACTCGACCCCTTCGGTGTCTACTAGAGTGAAGTCCGGAGCCACCCCGCCCTGTGCGGCTCTCGGTACGTCGGACGCTTCCTCCTCGGCTTCGCCGGCCTCCTCTTCCGGCTCCGGCTCCCCAGTCTCGTTCCCGGGCTCCGGTTCCCCAGTCTCGTTCCCGGGCTCCGGTTCCCCAGTCTCGTTCCCGGGCTCGGGGACGCAGATTCCCATACAGTCGGCGCCGCCTTTCTGTGGGTCGCAGTCGTCTTCCGGGTCGTCGACGCACTCGAAGCCGTCCGAGCAGGTCGCGCCCACGAAGCCCCCGCAGGTCTCCTGCTCGGGCTGTGGGTCCGAGGGAGGCGACGTGAGCGCGTATACCTCAGTGTGAATCTCCCAGCTCTCCGAGTCGTACCTCTGGTAGGCGACCATGCCCCCGTCCAGGGACGCGAAGCGCTCGTAGACCTCGCCTCCGGTAAAGACCTCGACCAGCAAGCCGTTCTCGTCGATCCTGACGATGTGTACGACGTTGTCAGCATCATGCGAAGCGAAGTAGACGGAGCCGCCGAAGTAGTCCAAGGCCGGGCTGAAGCCCTGGGTGAGGGAGGCCTCCTCTGCGAACCCGGTGCTGTTACCATGGGCGATGTAGGTCTGCCCGCCGGCGTTCCAGACGACGGCGAGCCCCTCGTCGGTGCTCGCTATCTGCGGGCCGTTTTCGGGGCAGATCCTGCCGCCCGTGACCCAGATGCCCCCTACCTGCACCGGTTCCGTGGCCCCGCTCTGCCCGTCCCAGTGGACGAACCCGGTGTACATGTACCAGGTCTCGTTGTCCGGGTACCTGTCCACCTGCCTGAACACGATGTCCAGTTCCCCGTCAGCCGATGCGACGAACGCGTGACGGCAGCACTCGCACGAGTAGCCGCCCTCGGGGTTGCTGAGGTGGCCGGTGTTGAACGGGTCGACAGCCTGCGCATCGCTCCAGATCTCGCCCCCGTTCGCGCTGCTCACCACCATCATCTGCCGCTCGACCTCGTGTCCCCGCACATCCTGCCACATCAGGTGTAGGCCTCCCGATGAGTCGAACTCGGCGGTCAGGAAGTCGGTGAGGTGATTCTCGTCGTCCATGTCGTAGGTGAAGCCGCCGACCCTCCAGGTCTGCCCTGAGTCAGAGGAATAGATCGAGCGGATCTGGTGGGGCGAGACCGCCTGGGAAACCCAGAATACCCGAACCTCGTCGCCTTGCACCGCTATGGTCGGGTGCTCCTGGTGGTACCTCGAGAGCACGTGCCCCTGGACGTAGTTCAGACGGGCCGGCTCGGACCAGTTCTCGCCATCGGTCGAGTGCGAGTACATCAGGTCGGTCGCGCCGTTCCACTCGTCCGTCTTCTTAATCCAAATTAGGTGGGCCACGCCGTCCTCGACATCCAACTCTGGCCAGACCTGCCAGCGCTCAGTCCCCTCGGTGACAGAAATCGATTGGGTCGCTGGCAGCGGCAACAGGAGCACGGCGAGGACTAGGGCGACCGCGCCGATTCCACCTCTGCTCATGAGAGATGAAGGAGGGAGGGTTGCAATGAAGGCTGTCGTCGAGATGCTTGCTCAGCCAACTTCTCGTTGGGTAAATTCTCGTGGTCCCACTCTGGGAGCCACTGAGGGTCGTATGGCGGACCCACCGCGATTCGAACACGGGTTACAAGCTCCGCAAGCTCATGTGATATCCAGGCTACACTATGGGTCCAGCGATGTTTCGACGGAAGTCATGTGCTTAATCCCGACGGTTTTCGGGACTCAGAGGACCAGGGGGAGTAACGTCTTCCACCTCGGCTCTGCCAGCTTCTTCGCGTTGGGTGCGATTCTGGTGTTCTTCGTCTTGTGCGTCAGCACTCCGTGCATGCCCTCCACCGAGAATTTCACGCGTAGTTCCAGCATCCTGTCACGCTCCGCGGTGGTCATCTGATCCGAGTCCAACTCAAAGTTTGTCGCAGCCTCCTCGTCACCCTCATTGCGCAGGCTGAGGGTGCTGCCATCGATGCTCGCTCTGGGTGAGAAGTCGAAGTCCTGTGGGTCCGACATGCGGACGTCAGCATCGACGACCAGCCGGTCGCGGATGGACACCTTCGTTATCTCAATCGCTTTGACCACGCTATTGCCAGCGTCAGGTGGTTGAAAGGCCTTCGCACACGGATATGAGAGCTCAGACTCCGATCTCGCTGATTCTGAGGATCATCACAACGAACTGGACCTCTAGCCTCCAGTCGTTCCCCTCGTCCGGGTCGACGCCGTCGATTGGAAGGTCCGGGTCACAGTCGACCGCAGTTATGGTCCACCCCCAGGATCCTTCGCCGAACCTCTGACCGGGTTGGTTGAGCAGGGAGGCAGCGAGCGACTCGGAGGATTCCGCGGTCGTCGTGAATCCTGACTCTGGGTTGTCGTTCATCTCACCCCGCTCGAGGGTTGCGGAGGCATTCTCGGTGATGTTGTCGTGGATAGTGATGACCGATGTCCTCCAACCGGCCAGCGGTACGTCCAGTTCCAAGGTGAAGTTGTCCTCGGGCCACTGAATTGGCAATAGGTCCCTCGCGAGTGTGAGGGTCGCAATGACCTGGATAATCCTAGCTCCCTCCCCGGGAATGTGCTCGATCTCGTATGAGGCTCCCTGCTCGAGGTAACCAGACCACTCAAAGTCGACGTGGACCTCCTCCCAAACCACCCTGAAGGTCCGGGGGATTACCCGCAGCGTCCAGAGGGCGGTCGCCGTCTCGCCGTTGTCGTCGACCACGGTGATGGCCCCTGTGTGGTTCCCCGACTTCGTGAGCATCAACTCGGCGACGGCCCCGTTGTGGTCGGCGTCGTTGGTGGGGTCACTATCTCCGTTTGAGTCGAGGATTGCATCGAAGTCCCACAGGAACTCCAGGGCCCCCCCCTCGAGATCCGTGGAGTCACTGGCATCGAGAGTGGCTGTGTCACCAGTCCTGATGAAGTCAGGAATGACGAGCACGATAGTGGGGGGTGCGTTGACGAACACGCTCAGGCTCGCCGTGTCCGTGGAGCCTTCGTCGTTCGCGACGATGACCTGGACCTCGTAGTTCCCAGCGTGGCTGAACATGTGGCTGACTATGCCCTGCTTGGTCGTCTTGGTCTCTCCGTCGCCAAAGTGCCAACGGTACTCATCGATGATGGTGGGCTCGGGACTGGTGGAGTCCCTCGCATCGAAGTTTACCGTCTCGCCGACGTTGATGCTGTCGGTGTCCGCGACAATTCTGGCACTCGGGTTTCCAGGCCCGAGCCCGCTGCACCCGGTGAGCATCTGGCATAGGAGCAGGATTGCGATTGCCGTAGCAGCACTCCGAGAGCCTGTATTCATCGCTACCAGTACGAAACGGTCCCTCATAGGTATGTTGGATGCGGGGAGTGTCATGTTCGTGTTGAGAGAGTTGATGGACGATGTCGTGTGGGGAGGGGCGTGACTGTAGGGATGCTATCCGGATATCGCGTCTTGGGATTCGACCTCGAGACCACGGGCTTCAATCCAAGGTCGGACAGGGTGGTGCAGTACGCGTTGGTGGGCAGCGATGCGGACGGGTCTCACATCAACCTGCAGTCGCTGGTGAATCCAGGAATGAGCATCCCTGAGGGGTCGATTAGAGTGCATGGAATCACGAACGATGATGTTAGAGGACGCGGTGAGTTTGGAAATCACATCGCTGATATGGCTTCCTTGATGGAGAACTCAATCGTCGTTGGACACAACGTCATCGACTTCGACTGGAGGTTTGTCGAGATGGAGTGCATGAGAATAGGGGTTGAGGTTCCACGTCCCCATGCAATCATCGACACTCTGGTTATCGCGAGGAGGTTCGTGATTCCGGGCAGCCACAAGTTGGGGAGTCTGTGCGATCGCTTCGACATCCGTCTGGAGAAGGCGCACAGGGCTGACGTCGATGCCGGAGCAACGCTGCTTCTGCTATGGAAGATGATGCAGACCTACCCCCGGAAGTTCAGGGGTACGGTGGACGAGTTCATCGGCTCACTGGCTCGCTGATCTCAGCATCGGAGACCACGGCAGGACTTCGGACCAGTCGCCCAAGTGCATAATCTTGCCATCGACTCTCGCGCTACCGAGGAACAGCACCCCATCGGAATCAGAGGAGGCGAGTGCCCTAAGTTGCTCTAGCGCCTGACCACGGAGTATTGCTCCGAACCGGTGATCAGAGCCTGACAGTTCGCCATCGTCTCCCACAGGTGGAGTTCGCTCGAACAGAGCGGCCCCGGATTCCTCGTCGAACCTCACGAGGCGAACGACCTCGTCTCGGAACCTGCTTCCGGGGGAGAGTTCGCCGTCCCTGCGCGCTACCCACCAAGTCGGGCACCACGCCTTCCACTCGCAGAATGCGCAGGCGGTGTTGCTTGGCGTGCCCTGCAAGGGCTCCTCGGTCGGCTTCATACCTCCCCAAGCTTCGAAGGCGTCATCCAAGATCGATGGGCCATCGGCGCGGTGGACGGTCTGGTTCGCTGAGTACCAGCCTTCGGCGTGGACTGGGGGATGATCAGGATTGTTCTGTTTGAGCAGATCGCGATAAAACCTCAACTGTCTGCTGACCTTCTCGTTTAGATGGACCTTAGGGGGGTTCCCGGTCTTGAGGTCGGCCACAATCCATCCTACCGACTTGCCATCCTGAATGTCTGAGATTAGTAGATCGAGGCGTCCAATCAAGCGACCACACTCCGAGGAGAGGGTACTCTCGTTTGCCAGAACGATTTCCTGCAATTCCCTCCAAGTGCCGATAGAGATCTGAGAGAGTTGGGTCGGAGGGATGTGAGCCTTCATGAAGAGTATGTTGAGCGCGCCGACCAGCCCATTGTGAGCCTTTGTAATCAGTTCCGGCTTCCACCTCGGGTGTCTTGGGGTCTCAAAGAAGAGGTCGTGTTCAATTTGCCAGTGCTGGTCGAGCACTGTCTTGGCGGTTGATGGCAGCCAGCCGGTCTCTTCGTCATTCTTCCCCGTGAGTTCCAGATTGCACAGATCCTCGACCGAGTTGTGGATCGCGTTCCCCATCGAGGCTGGCATGCTCGCCTTGCGTGGTAGACTTTGACGTGAGAGCCAGTACTTCCTCGGGCATTCCTCGAATCTGTTCCAAGAGGACGGTGACAACAGGTGCGTCCGGGACCCTTCTTCGATTGTCATCCCACCAACACCCAGCGCTATCAGAGATAGGCAGGGTGACAACGGTTAACAGCATTGAGTAACATTGTCAATCATGGGAGAGGGGCCCGCAGTCGAAGTTGACGAGGATGTCAATGCCTCCGGTGCCCTACTCGTCAGCTGCTTCCCCTCCGTTGGCTTCGTGAGCAGCATCGTCGCCCACTATCTGGTTGACAAATTGGAGTTGGAGTTGGTGGGGGGGGTCCGCCATCCCAAACTCCCCCCCGTCTGCCTGGTCCAAGATGGTAAGCCGTTGCCACCACTGAGATTCTACGCCGGTGAGCCGATTTGCAACATGGAGCGCTGCGACAAGGTCGTACTAATCGTCTCCGAGATTCAGGTGTCGTCGGAACTGAGCCTGCCTCTTGCGACTAGCCTAATCGACTGGATCGTCGAATCCGGCATCAGTTCAACGATAATGGTGGACTCCTTCGCCCACGGCACGGACAGTGCCCACAGCATCTTCGACGATGATGAGGGGATGGAGTCGATGCTCGGCATCGGCTCGACTGATATGGCTCACGAGTTGCTGAAGAAGATCGGCCTGCCTCTGCTCAAGCAGGGTGTCGTCGGTGGAATGACCGGTGTGGTGATGGGCGAGTGCAGGAGAAGGCGGATTGATGCGATGGCGATTCTCGCGGAGACGGATGGGGAGATTGGTCAGGGCGTGATACCGGATGCGCGCGCAGCGGCTAGGATAATCTCCTGTATGGACGGATTGCTGCCTGCGGTTCAGTTGGATCCAGAGCCACTGCTGGAGGAAGCCCAGAGGATCGAAGGACAGATTCGTGACATGATGGCACTGCAACTCAATCCCCCGAAAGATAGTGGTAGTGCCCCTAGTGGGATGTACGGGTGATTAGTATTCTCCAAGGGTCGCCTGCTGCTCCTCGGGAAGATCTTCAAGCATCTTACCACCTAGGAGTTCGGCCAGTTCGGACTCCGAAATGACGCGGACGCCAAGTCTGTTGGCCTTGTCGAGCTTCGAGCCTGCAGACCTCCCGGACACTAGGTAATCGAGTTTCCCGGACACGGAGGATACTACTTTGCCGCCCTCGGACTTGATAGAGAGCGCGACCTCCTTGCGAGGACGGTTTAGTGTACCTGTGATGCAGAACGTCGTGCCGACGAGCGGTCCTTCGACCGACTTGGTTTCCTCTTCGCCGATCTCAATCTGCCCATACAGATCGAGGATCGTCTCCTCTCTCTCTGAAATCCCGTCTAGGAGGAGGTTTGCAACAGTCTCTCCTATTCTGTCGATAGCGACCAGCCGCTCAATTGCTCTTTCCCGATTGGAGGTCATCCTCATCAGGTCGTCCATCGTTCTGACTTCCGAGCAGACTAGGGATGCTATCTCCGGGCCGATTCTGGGTAGGCCCAAAGCCGAGATGAAGGTGCTGAGCGTCATAGAGCGGCTCGCCTCCAGCTCCTCGAGGATGTTGCTGGCCGATTTTTCGGCCATTCGGTCCAAGCTCAGTAATTCGATCTCCCTATCCTTGAGTCTATACAGGTCAGCGAGGCTTTCCACGAGTCCGGTCGAGCATAGCTGCTCGGCCAGCTTCTCCCCAATTCCGTCCATTCCGAGCTTTCTGCACCAATACAGTATGGCACGCTCGAGGCGAGCGGGGCAACCGAGGTTGGTACAGCGGATGAAAGCCCCATCCTCGATTAGTTCCGTGGCGCAGCGAGGGCAGTCAGTGGGAGTGGTTATCTTCATTCTGTTCGGCAGGGTATCTTCGAAGGGGGTCCCGTCTGAATGAAGCCTGCCATGCAGGTCTGATTCCTCAGCAGGTCCGATGACCTCGATGATTTTCGGTATGACGTCTCCTCGACGCACGATTCTGACCTTGTCGCCAAGCATGATTCCCAAGCGCTCGACCTCCCCGCGATTGTGGAGCGTCGTGTTCTCCACGGTCACGCCAGAGACCATGACAGGGGCCACTCTGGACACCGGTGTCACGTTCCCGGTCCTCCCTGTCTGCCAGAATACGTCCATTAGGACGGTGACCACTTCCTCAGGTGGAAACTTCCACGCTAACGCCCATCGGGGATGATGGGCGGTCATTCCGAGGAGTTTTCGCTTGTCCAGACGGTCGAGTTTCACCACCACGCCGTCTATCTCCCATTCGACGGAGTCACGTGATTCGTACCAGTGGTCCGTGGCGGACAAGATTTTCTTCGTCGTCGCTTCGTCGTCGTCGCCGGAGACCACGGAGTTGCCAGCGACCCCAATACCGACCTCCTCCAACCAGGATATGGCTTCGGAATCGAGATTGAACGATGGGGGGTCGGGGCTCTCCGGATGGCGGTCGGAGCCGGTGGGGAACTCGGCACCGTAGGCTAGGAAGACAAGGTCCTCAGGGCTCCCCTTGCCTGCATCTGCGTGTTTCTGGCGTAAGGAGCCGGCTGCTAGATTCCTTGGGTTGGGTGCCACGTCGGAGTACTTGTTCCTGAAAACTGCCAGTGGCATCACCACTTCGCCCCTGACGTGGCAGTCACCCCCCCAACCAATCGACTCCGGGAGGTTCGGCAGGCGTCTCGCGTTGGCAGTGACGTCCTCCCCCCTGACTCCGTTGCCCCTTGTCACTGCCCTTACCAGTCGTCCTCTCCTGTACTCAAGGGAGAGTGCGGAGCCATCCAACTTAGGTTGGCACACAAATCTCCTGCCTTGCGCGGTGGTCTCGGAGACGAAGTGAGCGACCGCATCTTCGGTGCTGGCCTTATCGAGGCTCAGCATGGGAAACCGGTGATTTACCTTGATGGAGCCGGGAGGGGGGTCCGAGCCTACTCTGCTCAGTTGCGGATGGTCTGGCGAGAGGTGTCTCAACTCGTCCCAGAGCTCATCGAACTCGGTGTCAGAGATCTCTGGCTCGGCCTTGTTGTAATACAGGTCTGAATGACGTTCGACCTGCTCTGCGAGCCATATGATTCGGGTGCGATTACCGTCCTCGGTGGAAGGCTCCGCTACCATGATGTCCCAAACAGGGTGACACCCTTCAAACTGACCTCTGAGCATGGGAAAAGGGCAAATGGTGGGCCTGCCAGGATTTGAACCTGGGTCGCGCGGCCCCCAGCCGCGAAGTATAGGCCAAACTAACCTACAGGCCCTTGGGCTTCCTTGGGAGTGGGTTCACGGTCAAAGCCCTGACGGATGATCAGATTGCCTGCCGAGCAATGCTGAAGGGAGCGACTTCGTCAATTAGGTCGATGTGTCCCACGAACATCCTCCTGCAGCAGTATCGCTCGAATCCTAGTTCGTCCAGAGTTTTTCCTGGATCATTGCCGGCATCCACCGAGTCCTTGAACTCCTGGTACTTGTGAGCGATGACCTTGCCGCAACTCCAACACCTGACTGGAATCAACATGCCTTGCCACCTACCTGTACGACTTCTGCCACTTCTTGCGAGCACCGCGGCCCATTTGATGCTTGGGTTCCTTGCGGCGGGGGTCGTTCACAAGCAGAGTGCGGTCGAAATCAAGGTACATATCCCTCAGTTCCTCATCCTCTCCCTCGGCTCCGTCGTTGTAGTGGACTAGTCCTCGGGCGATTGCGGTTCTGATAGCATCCACCTGGCCCATCTGGCCGCCTCCCTTCACGTCAACGGCTATATCGACCCTGTCGAATCGGTTCATCGCCTCTGCAATCTTGATTGGTTCCAAGGCCTTCCTTCGTGCTAGCGTTGGCTCCATGATGTGGATTGGCTTACCGTTGACTCGGACTCTTCCCTTGCCCGCCTTGACTGTGGCGCGGGCAATGGCGGTCTTGCGCTTGCCGCTCGAGTTGACGACCTTCGGTGCCTTCTTCTTCGCCATGTTCACTCACCGCCCCATCTGGTCCCGTCGACCCCCAAGTGTGAACTGATTTCACCCAAGCGCACGAACTTGTTGGGAAACTTGCGCTCGATGTTCGCGGTGTCGCCCCACGCGTGTTCGTCTGGTAGCTCGTCGCCGGATAGGTTGGACGGTGTGCCAATCATGACGCGCAGGTCCCTCAGTGCGCCTCGACCGCTGCTGTTCTTTTGATATGGGAGCATTCCACGAACGGTCCGCTTGATTATCTTGTCAGGCATCCTAGGGAAGAATGGGCCCTTCCTTGGGTGGTTGAGATTGTACTTCGCCCTATAGTCGCTGAGCACCATAGCTCTAGGGCCGGATACGATGGCCTCCTCAGCGTTGATGACGATGACGCGCTGCTGCTTGCCTGACTTACGAGCTGAGATCATCTCCTTTGCAACTTGGCTAGCTAGACGCCCCAAGACTTTGTCCTTGGCATCATAGACGGTGGTCGAATCAGCCAAGGATTCTCACCCCCCCACCATTGGGATTCTCTTCCATGAGCTCGCGGATGCTGAGGGTCCTGCCACCGGAGGCCTCTATCTTGGTTCTGGCTCCGCTGCTGAAGCTGTACGCTGCGACCGTCTGCCCTGTATTGATTTCGCCACTGCCGAGGACCTTGCCAGGAACAAGGAGCGTGTCCTTCTCGGCGGCGTGCCTAGAGAGGTGGCTCAGGTTTGGCTCAGCCCAGTTCTTGCGGCTCGATTCGAGCCTACGTGCTATGTCGCGCCACAGCGCGGAACCGGTCGACCTGCTTTGGTCTCTCAAATCATCGATTAGCGCCACCAGAGCCTGATTGGACTTACTGGTGGTTTTACTCACAGCAATCGCTCTCCTTGGATGGGTAGCGCGGCCACCCGAGTCGGTGTTATGAATCCTACGGGACGCCCCAGAGGGGCGACTGGGCTCATCCGAGAAGAGCGGGCACCCTGCCCCCGCAGTCAATCAGATTCTGAAACCTTCATCATCAACCGAATCGTCGATCCCTGCAAACCTGAGCTGGCCCTCGGAATCCACGAACTGGCCTGCCTTAGTGGCAGACTCGTAGAGCTTGGACTCGGTGGACGCAGTCCTCGAGAGCATGCTGGCTCCCAACGCGTTGTTCATACGGCCAATGATTGATTGGAAGACTTGGATGGAACGGTCCCGCTGGCCTGACCCGATGTCGTGGTCCGAGTACCTAGCCTCCTCGAATAACGAGAAGAAGAGGTCGAGTTCTTCTGGCGGTAGGACCCCCCCGAGCATGTTGTAGATGACGTCCTCGAATTCCCTAGTGGTCTCGAAGACCTTCTTCATGGCCCCTCTCGATCTGAAGTACTTGATTAGGTCCTTGTAGCATTTGAAAATAGTCTCGATGTAGTCGTTGGAGGCCTTCAAGGACATCAGGGAATCGGTCAGTATGCCCCTTAGGATCTCAATCTTGCGACGTTCGCGGTAATTCTGGTACATTATCGCGCTAACTAGCAGCAGAGCTGCTGACGCGATACCGGAGAATACTATCACTTGGGTCGTTAGGAAATTTGCTCTTTCATCCACAATGGGGTCGCCTAGGAAGACGATCGGGGTGCTGTTGAGGTACTGCTCAACGAAGAATGGGCGATTGGCGTCTGCCGACTGGAAGTGTACAAGAATGCGCCATTTGCCATCGACAGCCACGATGTCGGTTCCCTCTCCTGGCACCACGGTAGCGGTGTAAGGTAGTGTGAAGTTAGCAGAGCCGCGCTCGTTCGTAGTTACTATGCGGACTTCGTAGGTAGCCCATCCAGAACCGTTCCAGTACTGGATGATGAAGTCGACTCTCTGGCCCTCGACGACTAGGTCGAGCCTGTCCCGCCAGATAGTGACCTCGCCTTCGATGACGTCCCCGTCTTGATATCCAAGAGGACTAGACCAGTGCTCTTTCAGGAGGATGTCAATCTTGCTCCTGACGAGGATCTCGATGTCCATATGAGACCCGTTGACCACAGGGTTCGCCTCAGCCCTGCAACCCCCGGGAATCTCCCTGTCAGGCTCATAGGCGACCCTGATGGTTCTGAAACCCTCGAGCTGGTTTCCGCTTGGTTCGACGCCCCGCCTGCTTGGGTTGTCATCGGGATCGGCGGAGTACCACTCGAACTGGCCGGTTCCATCGGTCGTAATCGCGGTCGCGACCGGACGAGTGTTGATAGTGGGGTCGAGGTAGATGTTGAGGCACTTGCCGCCAATCGGTTTGCCGTTGGTCTGGCTCAGCTTGGCGTTGATGTGGAAGGCCTCCTTGAGGTAGAGAATCTCAAAGGTGGATCCGTTCGGGAAGGTGTAGGTGATGTAATCCGACCTGAAGGGACCGACCTCGGAGACCACCACGCTCGAGTTCGAGAACACTGGGAAGAGTTTCGTAACGCTGGCATTGTGGTAGCGATACCGGTCGTTGTTCTCGTACGAGTTGAACTCGACCCTGACCTTAGCCTGTCCAGCCTCCACGCCGGAGAGGGGACAGATGATCTCGAAGAAGCCGTTTTCGTCCGAGATGCCAGGGATGCAGGACGAAATTCCTCTATTGCCGGTGTCCATTTCGTACGTCACCCGAATAATCCTGTTCGAGAGGTTGCCTCCCAACTCATCGAGGAGCTGTCCGGTGACTATCATGGGCTTTTCGATGGGCTGCCCGGTATTCGGATCGATCTCAGAGGTGTAGACTATCTGTTCGTCGACTTTGAGGCTGGTCCTGCCAATTAGGCTGAAGCCGTCGACCTGGAACTGCATGACCTTCCTGAAGTGATCGCTGTTCTGGATAGTGACGCATGGGTCCCACGCGCCAGACGTAGCCAGCATGTCGCTGTTCAGAGGTTCGCAACCCTCGTGAGGAAGGTTCTCCTCGAACCTGAGAATGACATTGACGGGCCCGAAGCCATCTGGGAGGAAGGAGAACGGGTCGTCTCTGAGTAGTTGGGGGTCCAGTGTCTTCTCATGATGGATTGTGCCCGCGACCGGGCACAGGGTATCTACAATCTGCCTATACGTCCTGTCCTCGAAGTCTATGCCCTCGAGAATGATTGAGACGTTTCCCCCAAGCTCTCCGCAGCCGGAGAGCGCTTGGCCGAGGTCCTTCTCGAAAGCGGTTCTGTTATCGTCGGTGACTTGGGCGGTGAACTCCCAGATGTCACCGCTCGACCTGATGTTCGGGGTGGTGCTAACGATGCTAATGTACGTACGCGATACGACCCACAGGTGTATCTGCGCGGAGTTGCCCTGCCTGAAGACGTCACCGAGGTAGGAGAAACCGAGAGTGAAGTTACCGAGATCGTGAAGGCCGTCGATGGTCAGATTGACCCTGAAGACCCCGTTGTTGTCGGTGATGGAAATGCCGCTTGAACCATCAGCAGACCAAGTGTAGTTCACTGGGACCTCCCTGACTGGTTGGTAGGCGTTGTCGATCAGTCGTGCCTCCACGGATGTGTTTTGCCCGCGATAGAGGCGTGGAACGGTGTTTAGCTGGAAGTCCGTCGTACCAATCACAGTCACGTTCGCATACGCACCCGTGGCTGCTAGGGAGGCTGACTGGTTACCCGTGAAGTAGTAGTCGGACATGGTGAAGTCTGCCTTGACGCCGAATGTGCCAGCGGGATAATGGGAGTACCAAGTCCAGTTGTAATCGAACCTTGCCTCCCCTTCAATCATACTCGGTCTTCGAGAGTAGGCCGTCTCCAAGCTTCCGGCGAAGACTCCGTTCTTATCTACGTCCACTTGCAGGGCCAATGAGTCCTGAGCCCACGGGAAGAGTGTCCTGTTCCAAACAGAGCCGACGACCCTGAACGTCTCACCTGTGAACATCTCGGGGACTATCTCGCACCTGATTTCGCTATTAGGGTCCAACGGATTGACCGGCCCGCAGGGTGGGGAGTCGAAATCCGCTCCGTTCTGCATAGCAATAGTCCAATGGGTTCCGTTTGAGTCGAGGAAGGGCATGAGGCTGCCTCCCGCTATGCCAGCGAGTCCCTGAGGTGTGCCGTCCCAGAGGATGGGGTATGGCTTGCCGAGGCTCGCCTCAGTGTAGACCAGCCCAGCATTCTCCAAGGATGGGGCGTGGAATAGAGCTCGCCATGCACCGAAGGAGGAGCCTGTGAACTGGGTCCCGTCCCAGAAGTAGACGGGCCTGAAGGATGATACTATCAACTCTGCTTCTACGTACATGCGATGCATCGAGCGAATGAAGAAAGAGTCCGTCTTGGAGCCCTCGAGAAATGGCCACGGCCACTCTTGACCGAGGTCTGGCCTCGAGAATCCAGTGAAGCTGTAGTCGCCTACTGGAAGACTTGTGTTAGAGTAGACGTATGGTCCCAAAACGGTGTGCCGCTTCGAAACATTATCCCAGACTATCTCCTCATACCCACCCGTCGGTATGCCGGGTCCGTTGTCCATGGTCGAGTTCCATTGCACCTGCTTCCAGATTCCCTGAGTGCCACTGGTCTGGACGAATGAGAGGGACACCCAGCCACCTGAATCGGCCCGGTACCCATATCCGTAGCCATCGTAGACAGTGGGATGAGTGGTGTTGCCGAAGAGGCCTCCGTTGACGGTGAAGGAGACGGGCGCGTGTATCAGCCTGTTGTCGAATATCCCTCGCTCGTAGTCGGCCGTGTAATGGACCTTGAAGTCGAGCTTGAGGGGTTGTTCGTCGGACCTGAACCTTTGACCGGCAACGAATCCGACGGTAGTGTTGGCCCTGACCTCGACGGGGAATTTGTCGGTGACGCTGTAGTTGTGGAGGAACATCTCGGTGACCTCCGCATAGACATTGTAAGTCGTGTTCGGGCCGACGCTCAGGTCCTCTGGGAAGAGGAACTGCCCGACGATGAACCTGCCGATATCGTCTGTGAGCACGTCTACCGTCTCGAGTGCGGTTGTCATGTTCCTCGTGTATTCGATATGAACCTGGACTGGTATCTGAGGTGCTGGAACGAACGATGAGGTGTCGATATCCAGCCAGTACACGGAACCGTTGAATATCGCCGGCCTGTTCTGGTCCAGCCATAACACGGGTTGCGTAGTCAAAGTGATTCGGGTGGCGATCTTGTCATCGTCATCGAGATAGCCATCGTTGTCCGAGTCCCAGTCAGAGCTGCCTCCGTCAAACTCCTCGAACTTGTTGTCAGCATTGGGTTGGTTCCCGATGGAAGGGTCGTTCCAATCGAGGTCAAGCCTGCCGTCGGAGTCGTCGTCCATATCGATTGCGTCTGGGCCGGTGGTGTTGTTCGTTGGGTTGGCGATGCCGAAGCCATCGCCGAAGTCATCGTGGTCCCACGGATTGGTAGATTCCTTGTCGAACCTAGAAGGCCATAGCATGACCTCGTCCACATCCTTCATTCCATCAGCATCGTCGTCATCATCGATGTCGTCTCGAATACCGTCGTTGTCGTGGTCCCACGCTGAGACTAGCGGTACTGTGAATTGCAACTCGAGGCTGTTGGGAATTCCGTCCCCGTCCCAGTCGTCGTCGGCCCAGTTGAGGACGCCGTCGTTGTCGTGGTCCCACGTTCTCTGCTCCTCGCCGGTGAAGCAACCCTCGTACTCCTCTTGAACGGCATCTGGTTGACCGTTGTTATCGTCGTCATAGTCCTCGCCGTCGGGGACGCCGTCGTTGTCGTTGTCGACGTCGTAGTATTCCGGGAACATCAAGCCCTGCCCCAGCACGCCCTTGTCCCAAACCGCTTGGTACCACCCGTCCCCATCGGGGTCGGTGTCCAAGCCGTCGTCGTCCGCGTCCTCGCAGTTTGTGCCGGTGAAGTAGTAGGGCTCGTATACTCCATGGAGCTCCCAATCGTCGTCGTCGAAGTCGTCGTTGAGATCGACCTCGAAGTAGTCCCAAAGGCCGTCGTTGTCATCGTCGACGTCGTAGTGATCGTACACTATGTCCCAATCGTCGTCGAGGTCGTTGGTGTTGTTGAACATGCAACTCGGTGTGAAGGAGAAGGCCGGCATAGGTTGCCCGCAGTCGATGTCAGGGTCCTCGAAGTCGTCCAGCCTGTCCGCGACCTCGTCGGGAAACAGGTTGCCGTTGGTGTCTGAGTTCCAGCTGAATAGACCACGGTTCAGTCCGACGTAGGCAATCCACAGGTCTCGGTTGTTCTTGATTTCGTTGTAAGAAACTGCAGCGGATGGGGCGGGGTTGCTGCCCGGGTCGAAGGTGAACCAGAAGCAGTTGCTATCGCAATCGTTCGCTCCCTGGGAGTTGCCTCCATCGTAAGCGCCATCATCGTGCTGTGAGTCGGGCCTGGAGCTGTAGGGCACGGTGAAGAGGTTCTGGTTGGCATAGGTGGGGGTCAATATGGGGTACCCGAACAGCCAAGCGTAGTCCAGGCCGCAGGCGCGCTCGATTCCAGGACCGATGTAGAGGATGGGGAACAGGGTGGTGCCGCACGAGTTGCCATCGAAGGTTCCGCCCATCTTGATGTCGTTGATATCGAGCACGCCGTCGTTGCCCTCGTCTTGATCCCACCAGTCAGGCAGTCCATCCCCGTCCTGATCGACGTCGATGCCATTGACTAGCGAGTCACCGTCGGTGTCGATGTCGAAGAAATTGTTACCGTTGTACGGACTCCACCTCATTATGAGGTACCAGTAGAACTCCGGTACCTTGCCGTTAATCCGAGGGAATGAGAGGTCTCCCGAGTAGCCGTTGAAATTCAGCAGGAAGTTGTTGTCCTCGTTGAACGGGTTGAATCCCCATGTCATGTTCCAGTAGTAGGAGTAAGCGACGTCGTCGGGGTATGGGCGGAGTTGGCTGCCGTCCTCAGAGCCATCGATTGCCTCGCCGTCGTCCTGTGGGTAGTTCCAACCGCCGTTGAACGGGTCGGTGTTGTCCGAGTCGACGAAGCCACAGTTGCCGTCATCGGGATCGTAGTAGTCGTTGATGCCATCGTTGTCGTCGTCCCAGTCCTCGTCATTCTGCAGTCCGTCCCCGTCGATGTCCGTGTCGAGGTCGTTGGTGCCGTCGTCACGGTACTTAGAGCCGTTCAGCTCGTGCAGGTCGGCATCGTTGTCCAAGTCGCAGTCAGGGTCTATGTCCAGCCAATCGAGGATGCCGTCGTTGTCGTCGTCGACGTCGACCCAGTTGTTTATTCCATCGCCGTCCCAGTCGTTGAAGCCGGTGTACGACTTCCTCCATAGGAAGCAGTTGTCACTCGGGTCGATGGGGTTGGGGTTGTCGATGCTGGGGCAGTCCCAAGTCTCAACCTCAGCCGTCGAGTTTAGGGGGAAGGGGTCCGCTTCGTTCTCAATCCCATCGTTGTCGGAGTCCCAAGGGACGTCGGAGCTGTCAATCGCCCAACGAGTGGGGTTGTCGGGGTATTCCGTACCACCCATGTCGGTGTCCAGCCAGTCCCAGACCAAGTCGTAGTCCTTATCGATCGGCCTGAACCGATCGTCGTCCAAGTCACCATCGTAGTCAATCTCGCAGTCCGTGCCGGGGGTCTGGAAATCCAATGATGCGATGGGGTAATCGCCTTGGCCGTCGTTGTTGGTATCAATCTGGTGGCAGGTGTCTGGAATGCCATCGTTGTCGTCGTCGACGTCATACATGTCGGCTAGACCGTCGTTGTCGTCGTCCGTGTCCGAGGAGTCAGGGGATCCGTCACCGTCGTTGTCCGGATCTAGGAAGTTGGGGATTCCGTCACCATCGAGATCTCCGTCGTAGATTACAGTGAAGCTCTGGTTCCTAGGATGGTTGAGTGCCTCGAGTGCGACGTAGTCCAATCCGTCGACGTAATCCGAGTAATCTGAGTGGGACCATACTCTCCAGTCATCCCACATTATTCCCTCGGCGCTGTCCATCCTGATTACGGGGTCGTCGTACCTCCAAGGGTGGATGTCGTCGATGTCGTTCAATCCATCTCCGTCATCATCTAGGTCAAAGTAGTCCTGCAGGCCATCAGAGTCGAAGTCGCAGGGCCAGGTGAACTGGTCAATGCGGCCGTCGTTGTCATCGTCCTCATCGTAGGAGCCCCTGCCCGTGCCGTCAATATCTTCATCGGGAACGCCGTCGTTGTCGTGGTCCATGGGGTTCTGGTCGACCCTGTATCCAGAACCGACTGCGCCTCCGGTCCATGGGT
>Ga0257111_1000418_pt1 | contig 17680 bp, 20 predicted proteins | sample LP_taG_6_FD_191567 | JGI IMG/M metagenome (GOLD analysis project Ga0257111, IMG submission 191567) | Marine microbial communities from Northeast Subartic Pacific Ocean, Canada - LP_J_2015_P26_500m | ecosystem: Environmental > Aquatic > Marine > Oceanic | place: Canada: Northeast Subartic Pacific...
GTGGATGGTGATACAATAATGAAAGTGATAGTCAATGGCGAGGAAGTGAATGCGGAAGATTATGATATGAAAGAAGGAAATTTTAAATGGAAATCAAAGAGTGGCAATGTAATGGTGATTGATATTGATGATGAAATAAATGAGTATGATCACGTGATTAAAAAGAAGGTTAGAATAAAGAAACAAAAGGGAAGTTGATTTCATAGTATTATTTGATCCTCCGGATGTAAAGTGGCTCCAAGACGTGCAAGGGTTCCGATGTGCGTTAGATGTAAAATAAAGTTTAAAAACACCATCAAGCCCCACAGTAGCGGGGTTTTTTGTATATAAAAGAGACACCGACATTGGTTAGTAATTTTATGTAAGTTTTCTAAAATGTTTAATTGGAGTATCATAATGAAAACGCTACGACTTCTTTTACTATTTGTTCCATTGGTTTCTTTTGGGCAAACAGAATACTATGTTTCTGCCAAAGGAGGTTTAAATGTTAGGGAAGCTCCAAACTCAAAGAAAGTAACAACACTTCTCTATGGTGAAATTGTTAGAATAGAATCTAAAACAGGTGAAAAATTGATAATTAATGATACTGATGAAGAAACAGGAATTACAAAAGCTATTGAAGGTGAATGGGTAGAAATTATTGCAGAAAGAATAGTAGACTATGATTATAATATGATGAAGGATGTATTTGAGACAGTTAAAGGATATGTATTTGATGGTTTTTTGAAGGAAACTAGTTTTCCTGAATACATAAAAGAAGAATATATTCCTATATCCACTTTAAAATATAGTGAAAATAGTTGTAGAAGATATAAATCAGGTGTTCCATTTACTGGAACAGCCTACACAATAAAATATGGCCCTGCATCTGCATTTTTATCAAGACCAATTAATCCTAGTTATGCAGTGGATTATGGGCGTTTTTCTGGGGGATTTATAAGCCCAATACTAATTAAAATAGCTGAATACAAAAATGGCTTTCTAAATGGAAAACAAAAAGTAATAGACCCTTTGAATGATTTGATAAGAGAAAAAATTGTTTTATTTAAAACAAAAAATGGAGATGGAGGGGTAATAATTATGAAGTACTCTGACTTTGAAATTCAAATGGGTGATTTACAAGAGTATATACATCCAATTGGTGTGGAGTTTTTCGAGTTAAATGGACAACTTGCATCTAATTTTATATCTAATTTTTATGATAACGAAGAAAGTATATCAAAACTTTTTCAGGAGGATTTTAAAAATAAATATTTACAAATAACATATAATGAAGAATATGTTCGGGAAGTGGGAGAGTATTCTCATTTTGAAAATGATTATAATAGAAAATACTCTAATTATATAGATGAAGAATGTTATATGTTTAAAAAACCTATAAGTGTTGAAATAATAGAGAATTTTTATGTCAAGTCAAATTGATTATAACTAAACCGCAGGCATATACTTTTCAGGTATTTTTTATTCTTAATAAATAAGTCTTACCAAGGGTGGGGTTTTTTGTTTCTAGACATTTAGGACTACTGGGGTGTAATATTGTCTTAATCTACAATAATGAAAAGTACAACAAAACCCAGAGTCAAAATTTGCTGCATTAAAAGTAAAGCAGAAGCGCACACTGCTATTCAATATGGTGCATCAGCTTTAGGATTAGTTAGCAATATGCCAAGTGGTCCAGGTATTATACCAGATAACTTGATATTTGAAATAGCACAATTCGTACCTGAACCAATCTATACCTTCTTATTAACGAGTGAAACGAATCCTAATGGAATCATTAAACATCAGCAAAGGGTAAAAACTAATACCATCCAGATTGTTGACAAACTTGCAAGCGGTACTTACCTAGATATTAGAACAGCTCTGCCAAATATTAAATTAGTTCAAGTAATTCATGTAATTGATGAAAAGAGTGTGGCAGAAGCAATAAAGATTTCAGACGAGGTTGATTATCTCTTATTGGATAGTGGAAATCCAAATGCAAAGATAAAGGAATTAGGCGGTACAGGAAGGGCACACAATTGGGAATTAAGCTGGGAAATAAGAAAGGCAATAAATATCCCCATATTTTTAGGAGGAGGACTAAATCCTGAAAATGTGAAACAAGCCATAGAGAAAGTGCGACCATTTGGATTGGACTTATGTACTGGTGTGAGAACAAATGATAAATTAGATGTAGTTAAACTTGAAAATTTCTTTAATTCTTTAGAGGAATGTTAAATAGCCCCGCCCATAAGCGGTTTTCTTTAGACATTTAGGTTGGCAATGAGTAATTTAAATTTTCAATGATTTCTAAATGAAAGTAACAAAAATTTTCAAAATACTGACTATTGCACTTGTTTTCACAATAATGAATTGTGGAAAAACACCTCTACATAACCCAACCGTATACGGATTAGTAATTCATGGTGGAGCAGGCACCATTACAAAAGAAAGAATGTCCCCAGAAAAAGAAGCTGAATATCGTGGAAAGATCATGGGCGCACTTACCGCCGGATATAGAATCCTTGAAAGAGGCGATTCGAGTCTGGATGCTGTTGAAGCTGTAGTACGGATAATGGAAGATTCTCCATTATTCAATGCGGGGAAAGGTGCAGTATTTACAAACGAAGGTACAAATGAATTGGATGCATCCATCATGGATGGAAGTACCCTTCAGGCTGGTGCCGTGGCCGGTGTAAAAACAGTGAAAAACCCAATTTCTGCTGCCAGAAAGGTGATGGAGAAAACCTGGCATGTCATGTTGGCTGGTGATGGTGCAGATCATTTTGCTGCAGAACAAGGTCTGGAAATAGTGGATAATAATTATTTTTATACAGAAAGACGCTGGAAAGCTCTAAAAAATGCTCAGGAGGGAGAAAAGTATGGTACTGTTGGTTGTGTTGCTCTGGATAAAAATGGAAATATAACAGCAGGTACCTCAACTGGTGGGCTCACTAATAAACGATGGGGAAGAGTCGGAGATACACCGATTATAGGTGCAGGAACATATGCAAATAATGAAACATGCGGTGTCTCTGGTACCGGACAAGGGGAATATTTTATTAGGGGGAGTATTGCCTATGATGTTTCGGCATTGATGATTTATCGTTCACTAACAGTTAAGGACGCGGCAGGTCGGGTAATTGATAAATTATCAGGAAGTGGAGGCAAGGGTGGATTGATTGCCATGGATAGAAACGGAAATATAGCCATGTCGTTTAATACCGAGGGAATGTATCGTGGGTATCGAATAAATGGTTCCGAGTCAGTTATTAAAATATATGGTCATTAATACATATTTTCGCTTACTACTGTAATATACTGTTTCCACTGGTCCTGTCGCTGGCATTTTTAACTAAAGTTTACCCCTAGAGGCGATTAATCATGGGGTAGGGGTGAATAATAAAAGAGTCGCACACATTGTTGTGCTATTTTTTGATATTTAGGCTAGTTGGTTGTAATTTTATTTTTCGATGTTATCTATGGGTTTTTGACTATCTTTTAAGTATCGATACCAATCTAACAACAATAATAGACTGGGTAATAGCATGATTCACGATAAAACCTCTAATAAATGGAAAACTTGGCTGGCCTACCAGAAAAGAAACAAAGCTTATGATAAGATTCGCCCTCTGGTGTTATACCGGATTTTAGCCCGTTATTTTTCACAGTATATAAATCGCATTGTCAACCCAGCATCGGTGGTTCTGGATGCAGGTTGCGGTACAGGCAATAGTACATATTTTCTCGACCGCATGGTACTTGACTGTAAATTAATTGGATGTGACATTTCAAAAAATATGCTTGAAGTGGCAAGGACCAAATCCTTTCGGAATAAGGTGGAGTTTATAAATGCAGACCTTGATTATCTACAGTTCAATCATCAGTTTGATGTTATTCAATTCTTTATGGTAATGCACCATTTCCCGAACTTAGACGGATTGCTCGATAAAGTTCATCAATTGCTCAAACAAAACGGATTTTTGATTATTCTTGGCGTTCACTCTACCAATCCTTTAGAAAGTTTCATTGATATGATATACACCAATTGGTTTGGGCAAGGTGTCTATTACAGACGTACAAGGAAAAAAATGATAGAAATACTAGAGCGAAACAATTTTTCATTAGATGTGATAAAGAAACACCCCATACTCAGAAATTATACGATGATGCTATTAAAAAGTGCTGATTAAATTAATTTTATTATCAACTCATACATCAACCCCCTCACTTTAGCGGGGTTTTTTGTTTCTAGATATTTAGGACTAGAAGCAAGCACATTATAATATTATTATCTGTATATTTTTAATATGAAAAACAAAATATTAATAGCAAGTCAATGGCTACGAGACAGAACATTAATTGAGAAAGTCATTATTCATATTGTACTTTTCCCTTTACCTGTAATCTTTCTTTTGCTTACCTATTTTATGGATAGTGGTTCGCAAAATAAGTGACTCATTATCCTATCAAGCCCCGCAAAGCAGCGGGGTTTTTTGTTTCTAGATATTTAGGACTACAGCTTTGCAATATTGCTATTATGAAGCGATTTCTACCTCAATTAATGCTTACTGGGCTGGCTTGGGGGCAAAATTTTATTTCACAAGGATACCTAAGAAATTTAGAATCATCTATTTGTATGAATTATTGTGGTACATATTATCTTGAGGATGAACTTGGAAATTTCATCAACTATATATCCAATGATAATGATTCGATTAATTTTTCATACTTTATTAATAGATTTGTCGATATTGAAGGGGATTCGATATCGTGTGTTGAATGTGTTGGTATTAGCGTAAGCAGTATTGATATCTCCTATGATTGTCAATTCCCAGTTAATTGTTTTGTCGACCCTTGCTCAACTAGCAATTGTTATTCACACCCTGATGCAGAATGTATTTCAAATTATTGTGGAAGTTGTTGGTCAGACTATTATTTAGATAATGAATTTATTTATTGCGGTGTACCTGATGGGTGCATTGATTTATCAGGTATTAATTTTGGGTTGTGCGATATGCCATTAGGTATTGGGTGGCTGAATAATAACTGTGAAGGTATTTCGGGATGTGATTGGATAGTTGATAGTGTTGATTACAGTGACGCTTTATTTATTTCTATGGATGATTGCCAACAAAGTTGTTTGGCATTAAGCAATACTAATAGTTTAGTGTTGCCAACCTCTTTTAAGTTATTAGATAATTATCCCAACCCCTTTAATCCTATAACAACTTTACAATACGATTTACCTAAAGAATCATTAGTTAATATTACAATTTTTGACATTTTGGGAAATGTTATTACTGAGCTTATAAACGATAAACAGAATGCAGGATATAAAAAAGTTGAATGGAATGCTACAAATAATCAAGGACAGCCAGTTTCTGCCGGAATATATCTCTATAGTATTGAAGCAGGCGAATTGAGGCAGACTAAGAAAATGGTCCTACTCAAATAAAATTCTGTTTAAACATCAAACTCCACATTCGTGGGGTTTTTGTTTCTAGACATTTAGGACTATAGGTACACATATTGTAGGGTAATTATTTGTAGATTTATATATGAAAAATAAAAAAATAAATATTAGTGAAAAGTTAAAAAAATTCAGTGATTATTGGAGCCCTAAGGTTGTTGCTGAAATCAATGATTATCAGTTTAAATTGGCGAAAATTTCTGGAGAATTTATCTGGCATCATCATGAATCAACAGATGAGGTATTTTTTGTAATTAAAGGTAATATGATTATTGAACTTAGAGATGGGATAGTAGAACTATCTAAAGGTGAAATGTATGTTGTCCCAAAAGGGGTAGAACATAAGCCTTATGCTGAAAAAGAATGTCATATAATGCTTATTGAACCGAGAGGGGTTATAAATACGGGTGATATAAAGAATGAGCTTACAGCGATAAATGATAATTGGATTTAAAATATAGCCCCACATTAACAGGGTTTTTTGTTTCTAGATATTTAGGACTGGCGATGCTGAAGGATGCTTAATCCCACCTCCGCAGGGCATCTTCATTGGCTTTTACGATACATCGCTGTAGTTTTTATTCTCTAATGTCCGAGGAATAAAAGTTTATTCAGATATAATATAAATTATGCTATATTCTCGCCTTATTTAGAGAAAAGATATATTATATAGGCATTTTTAAGTGCTTTAATATTTATTTTATAGCCTGTTATTATTTTGAAGGTTGTTTTCTTTAAGTAGAGGATTAATAATAAAGTTAAATACAATAAGTTAAGGAATAACAATGAGTGAAGTAAAAACAGGAACAGTTAAGTGGTTCAATGCCTCTAAAGGCTATGGATTTATCACCCCAACTGAGGGTGTAAAAGACTTATTTGTTCATATGAGTGAGATAAACATGGATGGGTTTAAAACCTTAAGTGATGGACAATCTGTTGATTACAGTGAAGGAACAAGCGACAAAGGTCCTTGTGCAACACAAGTAATCCCCCAATAATCTCATTACTGCAGACACAGGAGAGAGGATTTAGTTTTATATACCTCTCCTGAGAAAACCTCTACAGCTCTCTAATTATTAGGGGGCTGTTTTGTTTCTAGACATTAGGACTACAGCTTTGTAATATTATCTAAATGACGCGCTTCCTACAACTATTAATCTTCACTGGCTTGATGTTTGGGCAAGAAACATCTGTACATGGTGACCCAAGCGAACTTTCTCAACCTGGGGGTTATATTGGTATATCTTACGAATTTGATACAAAAAAGAAAATAAAAGGATACCAGATAAGCATTGGTTTTGCAGTACCGTCTATTGGCAATCCTGGCCTAGGCCCATATTTATTCCCTGGAGTTGCATTCGGCAAAAAATATTCATCAAAAGAAGATAGATCTTATACTTATAGTGATTTGCAAATTACTTATTTTGGTTATGGTGGCTTTTGGGGTGGTGCTGGATATGGTATTGCCTTTATGGATGGGAAAAAACTAAAGAGAAGTAAATATTTTGGAGGGTACCTTTTGGCAGGTTATACTAAGGAAGAGATTAAAATCCATGAATCAGGCTCGCAGAACAATACATTTGCAGGGTATCATTTAGGATTAGCGCTTCCAATAATCGGTTACCATTTTCACCCATAAAAATAATTTCACTATATTAATGCACACCTGTATCAAAAGCTCACATTAGCGGGGTTTTTGTTTATGGACATTTAGGACTGGTGATGTGTAATATTGCTATTATGAAGCTCTTTCTACTATTATCTATCATATCAATTTTATCTGCACAACAAAGAAATATAGATGTTCTGCAATTTGATGCAGAAACAGTGCATGCCCAACCTCTCTCATCAGTTGAACATTCACAGTGGACACTTTCACGTGCGTCTGATTGGTCAAGCCAGTTTCCCTGGATCGTTGGATTTAATTACGTGCCCCGCACCGCGATTAACCAGCTTGAAATGTGGCAAGAAGAGACCTTCGATACAGTCGTCATTAACCAAGAACTGATCTGGGCATCCGAGATTGGGTTCAACATGGTGCGCGTTTTTTTACACCATCTTCCCTGGCAGCAGGATTCCGAGGCATTTTCTCAACGGATAGATCAATTCCTGACCATCGCTGACAGGCATGGCATTGATGTTATGTTTGTCCTGTTTGATGATGTTTGGAACCCTATTTCACAATCAGGCAAACAGCCCGACCCGAAACCGGCAATTCACAACTCAGGTTGGGTTCAGTCTCCGGGCGCGGCTATCCTTGGGAATATTGATCGTCACGACGAAATGGAACCCTATGTTAGAGGAATTCTATCTCGATACGGGCGTGACGCTCGCGTTGCTATCTGGGATTTATACAACGAGCCGGGAAACCTCAACGCGATTGCATACGGTAATACTGAACTGGATGACAAACCAAAATATTCCCTAATCTTACTCAAAAAAGTCTTCGCTTGGGCACGCGATGAGAACCCGATACAACCTCTAACATCCGGTGTATGGAGATTAAAAAACGGACGGTGGAAGGGAGAGGACAAACGCGACGATGGCTCATTATTATTCGACTTTATGCTGCAAAATTCTGACATCGTGACGTTTCACTCTTATGAAAACAGGGCTAGCACCTACAAGGCAGTTCAGGCTCTAGAACTTCTAAGCAGACCCTTAATCTGTACTGAGTATGTGGCACGAGGACACGATAGTACCTTCGAGAGCATCTTGCCCCTATTCGCCGAAAAGGACATTGGCGCTATTCACTGGGGCTTTGTATCAGGTAAAACACAAACTATTTATCCTTGGCGTTCTTGGGTGTGGATTATACGTTTTTGGGACGCCTTTTTCTTTGATAATCCTAACCCTTGGCATCATGACCTGCTGTACGAAAATGGCAGTGCCTACAACCATTCAGAGGTGGAGTTTATCCGCACACAGATAAATTCAAAAACCAGAGAAAATAAGACGGAATAATTTTGGCTAATTCTCTAGTTTGTAATGGAGCCCTCCTGTTTACTTACGAAAGGGGATTAACATCGACTCGTTTTACAACTATCAATCTCGCACAAAGTGCTCAAGGATACTCCATTTCCTTGAAGGAAAGCGGGTTTTTTTGTTTCTAGATATTTTGGACTGGCTGTGCTGAATGATGCTTAATCCCACCTCCGCAGCTCATCTTCCTTAGCTTTTATGATACATCGCAGTAGTTTTTATATTCTAACATCTGAGTAATAAAAGTTTATTCAGATATAAAATATATGCTATATTCACGCTTTATTTAGAGAAAAGATATATTATATAGGCATTTTTAAGTGCTTTAATATTTATTTTATAGCCTGTCATTATTTTGAAGGTTGTTTTCTTTAAGTAGAGGATTAATAATAAAGTTAAATAAAATAAGTTAAGGAATAACAATGAGTGAAGCAAAAAAAGGAACAGTTAAGTGGTTCAATGCCTCTAAAGGCTATGGATTTATCACCCCAAGTGATGGTGAAAAAGACTTATTTGTTCATATGAGTGAGATACAAATGGATGGGTTTAAAACCTTAAATGAGGGACAAGCTGTTGATTACAGTGAAGGGACAAGCGACAAAGGTCCTTGTGCAACAAATGTGATCCCCCAATAATCTCATTACTACGGACACAGGAGAGAGGATTTAGTTTTATATACCTCTCCTGAGAAAATCTCTACAGCTCTCTAATTATTAGGGGGCTGTTTTGTTTCTAGACTTTTAGTCCAAAGTTTTGGTGTAACTGCAATCACACTTGGGTTGGTCTCTTGGCGGACCGCCTGTCTATATAAATCTTGTTGTTGGTATACTTTTGGCAGCGCTGTTTTTTATACATAGCACCAAATCAGATTCAAACGACAAAGAAGAATAAAACTTTCTTACGAAACACATTCGCGGGTTTTTGTTTATAAAAGTTTAGGCAGTCTCATAACCAGCTGAATGAGTAGCATTATGACATTGCACTTTTTTCTTTCATGATTATTAAACATATGGAATAGAAAATAATCGGAGCAACAACCCATATAGCTTGTGGTACCAAAGTATAACCTGGCGATAAGAAAGCTGAACCTGGTAATAGTGGAATAATAATTGGATTCCAAGGGAGAGGTTCATATATCCAAACCCGTCCATTAAATAGATATTCTACTAGCAGTTCCTGACATATCCCCCATAATAACATGATAAATAATTCATTTTTATTGAATGATTTGAACAAAGGACCTTTTAGATATTTTTCACAAAAATATATTCCTACCATAAATATCCCCCCATCCCAAATAGAATGGCTCAATTTTCTCGGCCAAGCACTAAGCCCATAGGGCCACACTTTTACTGAGTGTAAAAATTCATCGCCTAAAAATAAAAAAGTAAATTCCCATGTGGCGCCAATTAAACAACCAATCCAGAATAATGTGTAATATTCTGAAGATATCCAACTATTTTTACTAGCGAGAACAAATCCAATTAACAAAGCAATTGCAACTGTAAAGTCACCAATAAGAAAAATATAGTCTAAGCCGTTCAAATTAAATATCTCTTTTAATATTTAGTTAAATCTAATAATTCTGTATTAGTATTAAAATTAATGGTTTATTCTTTATTGTTAACCTCCATATCTTATCTTTTCATCAATCCCCGCCAAGTAGCCGGGTTCTTTCTAGACATTAAAGATATAATGTGTATATATTAGTATAAATCATTAAGGAGGTTACATGAGCCTTAAACTTGTTTTTCGAATCTTTGCTGGTATGGGAGCATTATTTGTTGTAGGTGGAACATTAGCACCAGAAGCTATGATGGATGGTTACGGCTTTACCATGGATGAAGGTATGATAACGATGCTTAACTTTATGATTGGGATGCAATTGATTATTATTCTTGTTACCTGGCAGTTGCCTGATTGGCTTGGCGATAATCTTTCAAAGGCAGGTCTTACATATGTTGTTATTTCATTAATTCCGGCAGTACAAGGTTTATACCTTATGTTTACGGGTGGGGTGCCTGCCTCAACACAAGGATATATAGAAACAGTTGTTTGGTGTGTATTTGCGACTTTGTTTTTTGTTTATAGCAAACAAGACAATAATGTAATTACTTCAGAAGAAGAAATAGAAACAAAATAATAATATAAAATAAACAATCATTAAACCCCACCAAGTGTGGGGTATTTGTTTCTAGATATTTATGTTAAATAAAATAAATAAAGATTATTTACGATGGATTTTACGGGCTTGGCGATATCGTCTTATTATTGAGAAACAGGAAATTAATTTTATGCTGAAACACCTAAAACCTGGGCAAACTGCTATAGATATTGGTGCACACAAAGGAGCATATACGTACTGGATGTCAACGTATACTGGTAAAGATGGAAAAGTATTTGCTTTTGAACCCCAACCAAGACTGTATAATCAACTAAATAAGATACTAGAGCATTCTAAGATCAATAATGTACATGTAGAATTATTAGCATTATCATCTATTAAAGGGAAAAATACTTTATTAATGCCAGGTAAAAAGACATCCCCATCAGCATCAATAAATAATAAAAGTCTGGATGATGGACGTAGTACAAAAATTACAGTTGAAACAACAACACTTGATGAATACTTCTGCGGAACCAATAAAATACCAGTTCATTTTATTAAGTGCGATGTAGAAGGGCATGAGTTAGAAGTTCTAATGAGCGGCCAAAAACTATTAAAAAAGTTCCAACCCATAATTGTCTTGGAATCTGAAGCACGTCACTGTGGTGCTGAAAATGTCTTAGCGGTTTTTGATTTACTAAAGAAGAATAGCTATAATGGATTCTTTTTCAATGGTGAATCGATGTCAAGTTTGGATAATTATGATATTTATGAGTATCAATTGAGTCCAAATAAAAAGATGTATGCGAACAACTTCTTCTTTCTACCCAAACAATAATAAATTTGGATTATAATAATAATATGTAGATTTTCAGATGAAAGATAAAATTATTTTAAAAGATAATAGTGGAATTGATGTAGAGGTTGATGTGAATAATTTTATTACGCATATCCAACAATATCATGATTCTGGTGTGAGTGTACATGAAGAGAGAGGACATTACTTTACAGTTGATAATAAATTTCGAAAAATGTTAAATAAAAAAATTAATGATTACCTTCATGAATAGAGTTTTTTGTTACTAGGCATTTAGAATTTTTAAGATGTAATATTTCCATAATGAAAACGAATCATATATTACTTTCTATTTTATTAACCATCTTTTTCTCCTGTTCAGATAATGCATCGGAAGAGGTAGTTACATTTGAAAGAGATCTTGGTAATGGAAAATTGGCTGTAAAACAGACAAGTGATGGAGGGTATATCGTTGCGGGAGGTACTTCCGATGCTTGGTTATTAAAAATGGATAAATATGGAAATACAGAGTGGGAGAATACATATAGCCTCGGAGCTTTTGGTAATGGTAGAGCAGTAATTCAAACACAGGATGGCGGATATTTATATGCTGGTTGGGAAGGGATCGTGAAAGCTGATGCTAATGGAGTGGAGGAATGGAAAAATACAAGCCATCAAAATGGAGCATACCCATACTATGAAGATGTAATGCAGCATAGCAATGGATTTTATTATGCAGTAGGTGGGCCAGGAGCAGGGCAAGCGCAGTTAGTAAAATTCAGTGAAACGGGAAGTGTTCTTACCCGTAAATGGTATGGTGGACAATGTGAAGATGATATTTTTAGGTCTATTATTGAAACCCCAGATGAAATGCTATTGATCGTTGGGGGAAAGTCTCATGGCAATCAGAGTTTTCCTTGTTCTTTCAACTTTATGTATTATAAAGATGTTTGGATTGTAAAGACTAGAAAAAATGGTGGTGTAGAGTGGGAAAAAACTCATGGTGGCCCCTATATGGAAATGGCGAATGATATAGCGCCAATCAAATCAGGTGGATATATGTTAATTGGAAATAAATGTGCTCATCTTTACGATATAGGCACTTGCGGTCAAAAAGCCAAAGTACTTATTATGCAGATAGATGAAGAAGGAAACAATATAAACGAAGAGGTTGTTTCGGGGTTAAAATGGATGGAACGCATACCATATTATTCAATTGCCACTACTAATGACGGTTATGCATGGACCGCAGAACATAGGAATAATGGTACATGGATTTACCAAAACACTCCAAATGCAGATCCATCATATATATTCACTGATGGATTTGGTGGATTTGAAATAAATCATACAACAGATGGGGGCTTTATTATAGGTACTATGGGTGGAATTGTGATAAAAACCGACTCTGAATTATTATATTAATACATATATTTTCTCTACAGTATTATATATATTTTCATAAATCAATAAGGAGGTTTCGTGAATATTAAACTATTACTTAGAATTTATGCAGGGTTAATGGCTGTATTTACATTGGGTGGCCTATTTTCTGCAGAATCAATGATGGAAAGCTTTGGTATGGTATACACTACAGAAGCGGGTATAATGTTGCAATTTGCATTACTTGGTCAAGTAATCTTTATTGTATTGACCTTGCAAATAATAAACTGGCTTGGTGATGATCTTCATAAAGTCGGTACAACCTATGCAGGTTTATCTGTATTGCCTGTATTAGTTAATTCTTATCAAGTCTTTACAGAATTGATACCAATGACAAGTGCTTTTTATGTAGAACAAGCAATTTGGATTGCTTTTGCAGCTTTATTTTTTGTTTATAGTAAGGAAAATACAGTTTCAACTGATGCAAATAATGAAGATTAAATTTATTTCTTAAACAAATATAAAACCCCGCAATATAGCGGGGTTTTTTGTTTTATATATTTAGATTTTATAAAGCATAATATGAATATATAGTAATATATGGATACTACTACATCATCATCTAAAGAGAATCTAATTAATGCTATTGTTATTGGGGGTACAGGCGCAACTGGGAAAAGACTGATACATCAATTGCTCAATAATGATAATTGTAGAAAAGTTACTTCAATAGGTAGAAAACCGGTTAATGATGGCAATAAACATGATAAGTTAGTCGATGTTATTGTTGATTCATTATTTGGCTTAACCTCCACCAAAGAACATTGGAACGATCATGATGTGTTTTTTAATTGTTTGGGGACAACAAGAAAACGAGCTGGTAGCGCACAAGCATTTGTAGATATTGAATCCGGTATTTCAAAAGAAGCTTCTAAAATGGCATCTCAAGCGAACATACCTCATGCATCATTAATATCTGCAAAAGGAGCGAATCATGAAATATGGGCAACTAACTGGATTCATCCTTTGTTATATATGAAAACTATGGGGCAAAAAGAACAAACTATAATTTCTGACTATTCATTCAATACAGTTTCAATATTTAAGCCTGGAATGTTAATACGTTTCCCAGAAAAGAAAACTTTCTTTGAAAGAATAGTTGAATCGAATGGCTCTGGGCTTAATGTGGATATATTAGCATCCGCAATGATAAGAGATGCTGAAAATGTAAAATCTTCATCTATTAACGGATCTCAGAGATTTTTTATTGGAAATGAATCTATAAAGGATCTTACTAAGAATTAATATTATGAGTGAAGCGCAATTAATTGGATCGGCTATCGCTGGTATTGGATTACTGCTATATCTTATCATTAAAATTAAACTACATGCGTTTGTTGCGCTGCTTATTGGTAGCATAGTTATAGGCGTCGGGGCAGGAATGCCATTTGATGGAGTATTAGATTCCATAACAAAAGGAATTGGCAATACTTTAGCAACTATTGCTGTAGTAGTTGGTCTTGGAGCAATGTTTGGAAGGATGTTAGAAGTTTCTGGCGGAGCAAAAGTGCTTGCTGATTCATTGATTTATCGTTTTGGAGAAAAAAATGCTCAATGGTCACTAATGGGTATTGGGTTTATTATTGCAATTCCAGTTTTCTTTGATGTAGCATTTATTATTCTCATCTCACTTATTTATGGATTAACAAATAGTACAAAAAAACCTATAATCAGCTATGCTCTACCATTATTAGCAGGTTTAGCTGTAACACACGCGTTTATACCGCCTACTCCAGGTCCTATTGCTGTAGCAGGTATATTAGGTGCAGATTTAGGGTGGGTCATGTTATTTGGAATAATAATTGGACTTCCATCTGCTATAATTGCTGGCCCTATATATGCAAAATATATTTCCCATAGAGTTCCTGGTAATGTTCCATCCTATATGCATATTTCTACACAAGAGGATAATAAGCATCATAACAGAAAACTCCCAAAGACATCGCATATTATAATACTAATCGTAATACCTCTGGCTTTGATAATTGCAAATACCATAGCTGGAATTGTAATAGAAGATGATAATAGTGTAAAAAGAATTCTATTATTTATTGGAAATCCAATGGTAGCCCTTCTTATAACAACAATACTATGCTTTTGGATACTCGGTGTAAAATCTGGATATAAAACTCAAGAAATTCAAGATATTGCAACCAAAGCATTAGAGCCAGCAGGAATAATTATTCTTGTAACATGCGCTGGTGGTGTCCTAAAACAGATTTTAATTGATTCTGGTTTAGGAAATATATTTGCTAAATATCTTATTTCAAGCAATTTACCACCATTATTACTTGCATTTACAACGGCAATGATTATTAGAATTGCGCAAGGTTCTGCTACCGTTGCTATGCTAACATCCAGCGGTTTAATCGCTTCAATTCTAGGTGATCTTAACTATTCAGAACAGATGTTAGCTTTATTAGTAATATCAATAGCAGCAGGAGCAACATGTTTCTCTCATGTTAATGATTCAGGTTTTTGGTTGGTGAATCGATATCTAGGACTTAGTGTTCCAGATACTTTAAGAACATGGAGCGTAACAACTGGTTTAATCGGTGTGGTTTCTATATTGTTAATTCTTATTATAAGCAATTTTATATGATTGAATCATGGTTATAGTAATTATGGGTGTTAGTGGCAGTGGTAAAACTACAATAGGCCAACTTTTAGAAAAGAAAATGAGATATGTATTTGTTGATGCAGATGATTATCATTCAGATAAAAATAAACTTAAGATGATAAACAACGTTGCTCTCAATCAAGAGGATAGAGAACCTTGGTTGAAATCTCTACGAATATTATTAGATAAATATATAGAAAATAAAGAAGGGTTGATTCTTGCTTGCTCCGCTCTCAGTAAAGATAGTCGCTCTGTTTTAGGGACAAATAGAACAGAAATTCATTTAGTATATCTAAAAGGATCAAAGAGCTTGATTAAAAAGCGTATGGTAAATCGTAACCATTTCATGCCTTCAAGTTTGTTAGACAGCCAGTTTTTAGAGCTTTCTGAACCAACTAATGCGCTGGTAATTGATATAAATCAAAAACCAAGTCAATTAGCAACACAAATCCATAATCATATTCAATTATAACTTACCTTCTACGTATTATTGGAAAATTATAAATCAATTATTACTAACAATGATTATTCGTTTTAATATCTTTAGGGTAATAATGAGGATGATGAAGTTTCTTAATCAATAGAATCTCACCTAATATATTACATTAACTTTATTTGCTTATATTCATTTATTTAAGTGTTTACAATTAATTATTAATAATAAAATAGGGGGATATTTTATGATATTTCTTAGGAATATATTAGTCTTGTCAGCGATTATACTTTCATCTTGTATGAATCCTGATTCTAGTCTACCAAAATCAGCTGGAAAGTGGGTTGGAGAAGGCGATTATAATGGAAAAACATTTCAGTTAGGTTCTGATAAGGATATGGAATTAGTTATGAAACTTGTAAAAGCATATAATTCTCTAGATGTAGATGCATATAATGCCCTAAATACTGATGAATTAAATGAAAATATGAACATCACACCATGGTTTGAAGAAATGGATTCCTTATCATGGGTTCCTTTTGCGGTAGTTCCTATGCATTTGGAGACAGGTGAACATCGCGTTGTTCATGTATGGTCTAATGAATTTAGAAGATGGAAAAATGGGTCTACACAAAAAGTGGCGTTAATGGAAGTGTTTGGAATTAAAGATGATAAAATTGATTGGTTTCGTCAATGGAATAGAAATAATTCGGAAAACGAGTTTGGTTTAAGAAGTGGTGGAAAATACTTTGGTAGAGGAGAATCAGAATACAAGGGAAGATCTCTCGTATTTTCTAATAGAGGGGAAGTCGAAATCTTAGAGAAATTATTTAAAGATTATAATAATATGGATGGTGATTCTATTAAGTTAGCATTTGCTGATACGGTACGATTTCGTGCTGCGGATGGATCAGAAAGTGATTTAGTTGCAGAAAATTGGAAAAAAATGTTCGATTCTATGGATTCTGTATCATGGACACCTATTTCAATTGTTCCGTTAAAAATAGAGAATACAGACCCAACATCAGGCGCACTTGTTATATCAAATGAAGTTCGTCATTATAACGATGGAACTGTTTTTAATAAAGATCTTGTAGAGCTTTTTTATTTCGATTTGGATAAAAAGATTAACGCAGTAAATCAATGGGAACGTGATACAGAAGTCGATCAAAGTAAATCTACAGAATCAACTGAGCAACTTATTCTTCCAGAAAAAGTATCACCTGATGTTTACAAGGTTATCCTTGATAACGATGAAGTAAAGGTATTAGAGGCAACTTTTGCCCCTGGGCAAGGCGATAATATGCATGAACATGGTGTTATTACTTATTATGGAATCGATGGTGGAAAATTGCAGAATACTCTCGCAGATGGTACCGTAAACGAAATGGATGTACCCAATGGATTTGTTGGCCATGGAAATAGTATTGTCAAACATCAAATGAAAAACGTTGGTGATGACACCGTTAAAATCATAATAGTAGAGCACAAGAAGCTCAATCCAAGCAAAAAATAATGAAATAAAAACCCCGCTAATAGGCGGGGTTTTTTGTTTCTAGGCATTTAGTAATACTACTGTGTAATATTGTTATCGATGAAACGATTCTTCTTTCTTATTTTTCTATTTTATTTTATGTCCTGCGCTGTTTTTATACCGGGATATTCTGATTATTCATCTGCAAGAAAGTACTATTTTAAAGGACAATTTGATTTGGCAGCGCAACATTTATCTAAATCTTTAACCGTAAAGCCAAATAATAAGAAAGCTATTCGTTTATTTGAGCTATCATACAACAGTGCTGTTAGTGAGCATCAACGAAAAATTAATAGATTATTATTAATAG
>Ga0257111_1000419_pt1 | contig 17672 bp, 20 predicted proteins | sample LP_taG_6_FD_191567 | JGI IMG/M metagenome (GOLD analysis project Ga0257111, IMG submission 191567) | Marine microbial communities from Northeast Subartic Pacific Ocean, Canada - LP_J_2015_P26_500m | ecosystem: Environmental > Aquatic > Marine > Oceanic | place: Canada: Northeast Subartic Pacific...
ATTCTTGGATTCACTCACTACTAATCTTGATCATTCATTACCCTTAACGTTAGGGGAATTAACTGAATTTGGTGATGCAAAAAATAATAAAGAACATTTTGAATATATTAAGTCATATAGTCCTTACCATAATATTACAAAAATGGACTATTGTAATTTATTATTAGTTACCAACTTAAAAGATGTGAGAGTTATTTTTGACGAACCAACAAAATTTACAGCTAAGCTTAGACAGTTTAAAACTGATAAAAATTTATTACTTTTAAAATGTGAATTAGAGGACGCTGGCCATGGTGGAAAATCTGGAAGAGACTCTGCTATTGAAGAAATAGCTTTTGATTATAGTTTTGTTTTAAAAATATCAAAAAAAACTAACTCATAAGACATTTAAAAACACCCGGATGAACTAAAACCAATAACACGCCCTCCTTTAACCTCAAATTTTCTTTCACACTTAATTAAATATTTTTTACTTTTGTAAACTAAAAAGGTTTTTCCCTCTGGAGTTTCCTCAACTAAATCTGGTTTGCCAAATTCAATTTTCAATTCTGAAATGGGCTGATTTAACCATTTGCTTAACTTAGCCTCTTCCTTGGATATTGCTTTATTGGCTTTTTTATCAATTGTCGTGCAAGAATGTAAAAAAAATCCCAAAGAAACAATTATAAAAAAATTAATTAAATATTTCATTTTTCAACTTAACATAGAATACATCTTTATCTTATAAACAGAAATACAACTTTGAATATCTATTAAATAAAAAGTCCACAAGTTTATTAAAGATTTAAATGCCCGAATCGATTAACTTGCAAATTTAGGAGGAAAAATGCTTGATAATTATTTTAAGTATAAGAAACATAGAACCGATTTTAGAACAGAGGTTACTGCTGGGGTTAGTACATTTTTAACCATGGCATACATAATGTTCTTAAATCCGGTTATTCTTGCGGATGGCGGTTTTGATTTTGGAGGAGTGTTTACAGCGACAGCTTGCGCAACAGCATTGGCATGCTTCATAGCAGGTCTGTATGGTAAAACTTGGCCGGTTGGTCTTGCTCCCGGAATGGGAATAAACGCTTTCGTAGCTTATGGTGTTTGTAAGGGAATGGGTTACACTCCCGACCAAGCGTTAGGTGCAGTTTTGGTCGCTGGCGTAGTATTTTTGATTATATCTCTGACTCCACTTAGAGCATGGTTAATTAATTCGATTCCGAGAAGCTTAAAGCTTGGGATCGGAGCAGGTATTGGTTTGTTTTTAGCTATAATTGGTTTTGAAATTATGGGACTAACTTCTGATCACCCTGTTACACTTGTTACTTTAGGCGATCTATCTAATCCACTTCTTTTATTAGGAGCGGCTGCCTTTATATCAATGATAGTGATGGAGAAACTTAATATTAAGGGAAATATTATTATTGGTATCATTGGATTTAGTATTATTGCTTGGATTTTTGGGTTTGCAAACTTTAATGGAGTGATGTCTCCGCCACCACCAATGACACATCTTTTTACATTTGATTTGGGTGCTGCAATGTCGGCGTCTATGGCGACGGTAATTTTCACTTTATTTTTTATCGATTTCTTTGATACCGCTGGAACTCTTACTAGTGTTGCAAATGTTAGTGGTAAGATTAGTCGTGATGGTCGAATTGAAGATATTGATAAAGCAATGCTGTCTGATAGCGTCTCTACTGTTGCTGGAGCGTTAATGGGTACAAGTACTGTTACCACGTATGTTGAATCGGCTGCTGGGGTTAAGGCTGGAGGACGAACAGGAATGACCAGTCTTGTGATTGGTGTACTTTTCTTGTTATGTTTATTTTTTGCACCATTGGCAACAAGCCTTCCAAAAGAAATTGATGGCGCTGCATTAGTTTATATTTCTACATTGTTCGTACGTAATATAGTTGATATAGACTTTGACGATATTGCTGAAGCAGGTCCAGCAGTTCTTGCAATGATAGCAATGCCGTTTACTTACTCAATTTCTCACGGAATAGCTATAGCATTTATTTCATATGCGCTTATTAAACTTTTTACTGGCAAACTAGATATAAGCCCAGCAATTTGGGTAATTGCAATATTAAGTGTTATTAGTTTTTGGGTAGGATAAATATTTAAACTTTAAATTAAAAAAGGGGGCGGTCTCAATGACTGCCCTTTTTTTTATTTATGATGTTTTTTTTTAATATCTTCAACTCTAATTTCTTCAAAATGTTCTGTTGGTTGCACAATCCACGGATCAGAATCTAACATTATAGGACAAAAATTCGGTGTAAAAGTAGAAGATTTTTTTTTCCACAGACAGGCTGTTTTGATTTCTTTAATGTAATCTTTTATTGGATCATATTTCTTAAGCCATTCTATACTTTTGTTTAATGTTAAACCTGTATCAGATAAATCATCAACTAAAAGTATTCTTTCAAAATCTTTATTTTTAGCAATCGAACTAATATCTCTAGCGAACGTTAGATCTCCTTGTTTGTCTTCAAGTCTTTTTCCATGATAGCTCTGTATAACAAGATATGCTGTTGGTAGTTTCAAGATTCTTGACAAAATATCTATTATTGGAGCAGCTCCTCGCATAATTCCAATCAGAACTGTGGGCTTATAACTTTTGTGAACTTGTATAGTTAATTTTTCTACAATATCTATATACTCGTTAAAACTAATCACTAGTTTGTTAGCCATGATAATTTGGTATCATATTAGAAAATAATTAAAAAGGAGAAAATTTATGTCAAAAGGGATTTGGATAGCAGTATATGAAAAAATTGAAAATATGGAAACTTTAAAAAAATATGCATCTAAAGCAACTGTAGCTATTGGAAAATATTCTGGAAAATTTCTTGTGAGAGGTGGAAAAAATATAACTCTTGAAGGAAATCAATCACCAAGGACAGTGATAGTTGAATTTCCAAGTTTTGCAGATGCCGAAAAATGTTACAATTCTAGCGAATATCAAGAGGCGCATGATATTTTAAAAGGCACGGTAAAGAGAAATTTGCAAATTATAGAAAGTGTTTAGTATTCAACATCAGTAGGATCAATTGATCTCCACATATACCAAGTAAACACAGTTCGATAACCAGCATGAAGTTTGGAAATTTTATTTAAGAATTTTTCACTTGGAGGATAAGACGTTTTATAATTTTTAGAAATTGCTCTAAGTAGACCAATGTCTTTGACGGGGAATACATCTCGTCTGTTTAAATTAAACATTAAAAACATTTCGGCGCTCCAAATGCCTAGACCTTTTAGCTTAGTAATATAATTAATTGCCTCTTCATCTTTCATTTTTTTTAGCTCTCTAACATTAAAAGATTTATTTTTAAAGTTTTTTGCAATATTTTTTAAATATTTAACTTTCTGTCGAGACAAACCTGCGCTTTTCAAAGAACTTGAAGATAATTTTAATACTCTATTTGGAACAATATGCTTTCTGCATTTTTTCTCAAACTTAGACCAAATTGAATCTGCGGCTTTAGTTGAAATTTGCTGTCCAACAATGGTTCGACACAATGAAAAAAAAGGATCGTTTCTAGTAGTTAAAAAACCTTTTTTATATTTCTTAATTATTCTCCTTAGAACCGGATCTCTCTTAGACAATATCTTTTTCGCTCTTCCCCAATAGACTGGAACACGTTTCATTGTTCTCTAGGCAATGTTATTGGTTTTTTCAACTGATGTTCTCTCACAAAAATTATAGCAGAAGAAATAATAATTAAGCTGGCTCCAGCTAAAGTGTAAATCGTTGGAATTTCAGCAAAAAGATAAAATCCAAAAATGATTGCAAAAACAAGAGATAAATATTTCAAAGGTGTTATCAGTGATACTTCGGCCAATTGATAAGATTTTGTAAGAAGTAAGTTCGCTATACCGCCCAAAAGCCCTATTAAAATTAGCAAAACTAAATCATAGCTCGTTGGTATTACCCATCCACCAAAAGGTAAAGTAAAAAGACCAAAAATTGCCGAACAAAGAGAAAAATAAAAAGCAATTAAATAAATTGGCTCACCAGCAAGAGTAAGCTTCCGAATAAATATAGATACTCCCGCAAAACCTAACGTAAATATTACAGGGTAAATATAATAAAAATTTAAATTATCAAAACCAGGTTTTGAAATTATAAGGACGCCTACAAATCCTAGAGCTACAGCAATCCAACGTTTAGCTCTTATTTTTTCACCTAAAAATAAAATTGAAAATATAACAACCCAAATTGGACCGGAAAAAGCTAAGCTGGTAACTTCAGAAAGTTGTAAATTTCGAAGACCTACAAAAATTGCATACATCGCAATAGCGCCAACAAAAGATCGATAAAAATGTAAAAGTTTATTTTTTGTTTTATAAAAATTCTTTATTCTATTCTTGGGTATCAAAAAAAAAATTGGAATAAGACCAAATATGGCTCGAGAAAACATGACTTGCCCAACATCATATTCGTTAGTTATTTTTATCAAAACATCCATAAGCGAAAAAAAAAGCACACTTAAGATCATGCATATTCCGCCGAGTTGATTTTGATTTTTGATCATTTTGGTATTTTCGTTTATATTTATCATTAAATTAAAAAATATTATGCAAAAATTTATAGGTGGCATTGGCTGCTTTTGGGATGAAACCAAATATCAAGGCGTTCCTGGTATTATTTCTACAGAATGTGGGTATTGTGGTGGAAAAAATCCAAAAGTAACTTATAAACAAGTTTGTGGTGGAGACACTGAACACATAGAAGTTGTTAAAGTTACATTTGATCCTAAAATAATTTCTTATGAGGACGTAACTAGATTATTCTTCAAAGTCCATGATCCAACAACGCTTAATCGCCAAGGTGCTAATATTGGTTATCAGTATCGATCAGAAATTTTTTATACTACAGAAGAGGAAAAAATATCTGCTCAAAAAATACTAGAGGAGATTAATAAGAAGCTTAATAGCAAAGCAGTTACGGTTATCAGAAAAGAAAAAAATTATTGTAAAGCAGAAGAGTACCATCAAAAGTATTTTGAAAAAAAATTAAAAAAATGACTTTAATTTCAACTGACTGGCTTAACGAAAATTTAGGAAAAATTAAAATAATAGACGCTTCATGGCATCTAGAAACTAAAAATGGTCAAGCAGAATACAAAAAAGAGCATATTCCAAATTCAGTTTTTTTTGATTTAGAAAAAAGCTCCAAACAAGACAAAAACCTACCTCACAGTCATTTTCTTCCAGAGAAAGAACGTTGGGAGTTGAAGGTTTCTGAAATGGGAATTTCTAATAATGATACCATAGTTATTTATGATAATTCTTTTTTGATGAGCGCCTGTCGTTGTTGGTTTCAATTCATTTATTATGGGCACTCTCCAAAGCTAGTACATGTTTTGGATGGAGGTTTTGAAAAATGGAAATCCGAAAATAAAAAGATTAGCGCTGAAAAAACAAAAATTATTAAATCAAAATATTACGCAAAAGAAAACAAAAATATGGTTAAGAACAAGCTCGAAATAAAAAATAATATAGAAAAGAAAGAATTTATTTTAGTTGATGCTAGAAGTAAAAATAGATTTTTAGGTTTAGAGCCGGAACCAAGACCAAATGTAAGAAGTGGATCTATTGAAAATTCAAAATCCTTACCCTTTTTAGATCTTATAAATAAGAAATACAAAACTTTATTACCAAAAAAGAATTTGGAAGAAAAATTTTCTTCTATAGGGTTAAAAAATCAAAAAAATGTAGTTTTTACTTGTGGGTCTTCGGTAACTGCATCAGTATTAGGACTTGCTTATAAAGAAATAAACAATAATTATACCCCAACCATTTATGTGGGAAGTTGGAGTGAATACGGAAAAATAAAATGAAAAAAAGCAAAAAGATCACAGTTGGTATTATAATATTTTTTGTTGTCATCGCCTTAATAATTATAGGCCGATATGGAATAGGGTTTTATTTTAAAAAAAAATTTTCTAAAAGACCTCCTCCTGGAGCAATAGTTAGTATAGTCAAAAACAAAAGTTTTAGTGAAACTCTAGAAAGTTATTGTACTGCCTTGAGCAACAAAACGATCTCTTACAAGATAAAAAAAGATGAATTGTTAGAAAAAATAGAATTGAATAGAAATGTCAAAAAAGGCGATGTGATTGCCAAATTAACATCAAAAATTATTTATGCCCCTTTCTCAGGAGTGGTTGGAAAAAGAGGAATTAGCGGAAGCAGTTTAGGTTCTGAAAACACAATTATCCTGACCTTGGATGATTCTTCAACTATTTTTTGTGATCTAAAAATCCCAGAAATCTACGTTGGAGTATTAAAAAAGGATTTAAAATTAAATGCTACATTTGCTGCGTATAAAGGAAAAAATTATGAAGGGAAAATAGAATCCTTTGCATCACGAATAGATGCACAAACAAGAAGTATCTTAGCAAGAGCAAAAATTAAAAATGAAAACTCAGAATTAATTCCAGGATCTCTCTTGGAAATAGAAATATTATATAATGAAAAAAACGCTATAAGCATTCCTGATACTAGTGTTATGTATGAGGGAAATAAGAAATTTGTTTATAAAGTTAATGAAAATAATATGCTACAAAAATCAGAGATTAAAACAGGCATTAGAAAAGAAGGTTATCTTGAAGTTATAAGTGGATTAATAAGTGGCGAAAAAGTTGTGGCTGAAGGTCTGACAAAAGTTAGATCTAATATGAAAATCAAACCTATAATAAAACCTTAAAAAAACTAAAAATGTTCATCACAGATTTAAGTATTAGAAGACCGGTAGTGGCATTGGTTTTTTCTATGATACTTGTTGTTTTTGGTTTATTTGTTTTTTGGAAACTACCTGTTAGAGAACTGCCCGCAGGGCTACAACCTCCTGTTGTTCAAATTCAAGTGGATTATCAAGGCGCATCCGCTGAAATTGTGGCGAGTGAAATAACGGAAATAATTGAGGATGTGGTAGGAGGTGCCGAAGGAATTAAAAATATAGATTCAACTTCAGAAAATGGAAGAAGCACAATTAATGTAGAATTTGAAACTGATATTAATTTAGATTCTGCGGCGAATGATATTAGAGATAGAGTTGGCAGAGTTTCTGATAACTTACCAGAAGATTCTAAGGCGCCTGAAATACTCAAACAAAGTGCTGGCTTTACAACCTCTATGTGGCTGTCTGTTTCTTCGGCCACTTGGACAGATTTAGAGCTTGGTGATTATGCTAGAAGATATTTGGTTGATAATTTTTCAAATGTATCAGGCGTTGGAAGAATTTTAGTTGGTGGTCTAAGAGAATTAAGCATAAGAGTTTATATTGATCCAATCAAATTAGCTGCTAACGACCTTACTATACAAGAAGTGGAACAGTCGTTACGAAAAGAAAATATTAGCCTACCTGCTGGAACTTTAGAGGCTAACAATATTGACCTTACCATAAATTTAGATAAACCGTATAAAGACCTGTCATCCATAAAAAAATTACCAATAAAAAAAGTTAAGAATAGCGTTATTTTTCTAGAAAACATTGCTGAAATTAAATATGGACCAGTATCAGAAAAAACTCTTTTTAAAGCCCAAAGTAAAGATGAATTCAATTTAAACACAGTTGGGATAGGTATATATGCAAAATCGGGATCATCTACTGTTGAATTATCAAAAAAGATTAGAAAAAGGATAAAAGAAGTCAGAAAAACTTTGCCCGATGGATTATCTTTGGGAGTCTCTTTTGATAGAGCAACTTATATAAACGCCGCTATATGGGAGGTTTATAAAACCTTAGCTATAGCTTTTGTATTGGTCGTAATAATTATTTATCTATTCCTCGGTAATATAAAAGCAGTAATAGTACCCGCAGTAGCTCTTCCTGTAAGTTTAATTAGTTCCTTTTTGGGTTTGTGGATTTTTGATTTGTCTATAAATATATTTGTTCTATTAAGTTTTATACTGGCAATTGGAATAATAACCGACGACAGCGTTATTATGACAGATGCAATTTATCATAGAATCGAGAAGGGAGAAAATCCCTTAGTGGCAGCAACGTTGGGCTCAAAAAGTATAACTTTTGCAATTATTTCAACAACTCTTGTTCTCGTAGCGGTTTTTTTACCGCTAATTTTTATAGAAGGAATCTCTGGAACATTATTTAGAGAAACTGCAATTTCTTTAACTTTCGCAATTGTAGTCTCATCTTTTGTTGCATTAACCTTGTCACCAATGCTTGGCAGCAAATTTTTAAATCGAAACACAAAAAAAAACAATATTGTTTTTAAATTTGAAAAATATTTCAAATCTCTATCACATTTTTATAATGAAACTTTAAATTATTGGATTGATAGACATAAGATAATAATTGGTTTTATGGTTTCTGTGGTTGTGTTTTCAATTTTAATTTTCAATTTCTCACCTAGAGAACTTCTTCCACATGAAGATAGAGGTGTATATTTGGTAATTGGAAAAACTGATGAAGGCAGCTCTTTCAAATATACGGCTGATAAGGCAGAAGAAATAGAAAGCAGATTAATTCCTTTAATTAAAAAAGAGGATGAATCTTATAAAAGAATAATAATGCGAGTACCAGGATTTGGAAAGGCAAGCAAATCATATAATAGTTTTATTATTATTGCTTTGCTTGACGATTGGAAAGACAGAAGCCAAAGCTCAAAAAAAATTATGAGAAAGGCCATTGGTAAAATTGTAACTGTGCCACAAGCTCTTGCATTTCCTATTTCTCCTCAATCAATTAGGGTAAGCAGTTATAACAAACCAGTACAAATGGTTGTTATGGGTAAAAGCTATGAGGAACTTGAAAAATGGCAAAAATTAATAATAAAAGAATTAAGAAAAAATAAAAATTTAGCAGCCATTGAATCTGATTATTCTAGAAATAAACCTGAAATAAAACTTATAATAAATAGAAAGAAAGCACAGGATTTGGGTGTATCTATTGAATCTATAGGTAAAACTGTCGAAACACTTTTTTCTGGAAAAACTGTTACTAAGTTTAATAAGTTAGGCAAGGAATACCCTATAATTTTGCAAGCAGATATAAAAAATAGAAAAAAAAAAGAAACTTTAAGTAAAATTTTTGTACGATCTGATACGACTGGTAAATTAATATCATTAGCAAATCTTGTGGAATTTGAAGAAGTTGGATCTGCAAAAATTTTATCAAGGTATAATAGACAACGAGCTATAACTCTTTCTGCCAGATTAGTTGGGGACTATACTCTTGTTGAAGCTTTAGAATATCTAGAAAAAACAATAAATGAAAAGATTCCTCAAGCAAGAATTGGGTGGAAGGGCAAGTCGGAAGAATTAAAAGAAACTAGTAATGAATTATTTATAATATTTGCATTAGCATTGTTAACCGCTTATTTGGTAATGTGCGCAAACTTTAATAGTTTCATTCATCCTGTTGTTATAATGTTAACAGTGCCATTAAGTGTACTAGGTGGTTTAATTTTTTTATTACTATTTAATAGTTCAGTTAATATTTTTTCTCAAATAGCTTTGGTTATTTTGATAGGAATTTCCACAAAAAATTCAATTTTAATAGTTGATTGGGCCAATCAATTAAGAAGGGCAGGTAAAAATATTAAAGATGCTGCTTTAGAAGCCTGCAACAGAAGATTTAGAGCTATTATAATGACAAGTTTGAGCACGATGATAGCCATGATACCTTTGATAATTGGAAATATTGGGCCTGGAGCTGGAGAAGGATCTAGAATGGCAGTAGGAGCAACTATTTTTGGAGGAATGTTAATTAGCACGGTATTTACTTTATTCGTGACACCCACAATGTATGTGTTGCTAACCAAAAATACCAAAAGAATAGATGCTGTTGATATACAATTACAGAAAGAACTTAAAAAATAATATATCTCTTCTTATCCAGTTTTTTCTTACATCCCTGAAGCTGTTTTCGGTAAATATCTGACTGATCTTTGACTCTTTTTGCAAGAATTACAACTTTAGTATTACTTTTATAATTTTTATAATTTCCCCAACCTTCATGATAAGCAACATATTGTTTATAAGCATCGTTCATAGGAATTTTTAATAATTTAGAACTTTTATTCATATACCAACCAATAAAATCCACTGAGTCCTTAAATCTAGTTCTTGTTGCTAATTTATTTCCTGTCTCTTTTTTGTATTGTTCCCAAGTGCCTTTTACGGCTTGAGAATAACCGAAAGAACTTGATGGCCTGGTAAATGGTATTATTTTAAATATTTTTTGTCTTTTAGGTTTGGCTAGCCAATTGAAATCACTCTCGCGCTTTATAAAAGCCAATTGAATATGTATGGGTGCGCCCCATTTTTCTTCAGAATTTTTTATGTGTTTATACCACAAATATTTTTCTGAAAAAATTAAACAACTATTTTGAGTATTTTTAGGAATTGAAGAGCAGGATGAAAGAATAAAAATTAGTATAAAAATAAATAATTTATTAATCCGAATCACTGCCTTTAATTTATATAAAATAAAAAAAAGAATAAACTAAATAAAATCTTTTTTTGCACGATCTAAAGTGATTTTCATTTGATTTCTAATTTCAGAATCTTGCATTGGAATAGATGCGCTCTCAAAATCAGATTTAATTTTTTTAAAAACATCCTCATCCCCAGGTTCTATAAAATCGGCTTTTATAACTTCTTTTATATAATTTTCTTTTTCTTCATCATTTTTTCCCATTTTAATAGCCACCCATTCTGCAAGATACCTGTTTCTCTTGGCGCTTACTTTAAATTGCAATTCTGCATCCATTACAAATTTTTTTTCAAAACTTTTTTGTCTTTCATCAAATGAATTCATATTTTTTTAAATCGATTATAAACTATAAAGAAAATAAAACATAGCACTACTCCAAAAATATTTCCAAATAGGTCTCCAAATTGAAATGCTCTTTCCGGAATTATAAGATGCAATAGTTCTAAAAATATTGATAAAAAAATTAGGTAAATAAATGCAAGATTTCTTTTTATTTTGAAATCAAAATAGCTTTTGAAGGAAAAAAAAGAGAGTAATATAAATAAATACACATGGTTAGATGAAATTTCCATAAAATCTCCTGTAAATTTAGGTTCTCTAGTAAAATCTTGGTAAAATAACCAGCCAAAAAGATTCCCTGGATATGTGTATAATATAATTGTAAAAAAATTTATTATGTGAAAACAAAATTTATATATATAAATAATATTATTGGATCGCATATATTTATATATTATTAAAATCATTAGATGATTTAAATGAAAAATCTTATATTAATTAGACATGGAGAAAGTGTTTGGAACTTAGAAAATAGGTTTACTGGATGGTTTGATGTAGATTTAAGTGAAAAAGGAAAAGAAGAAGCAGAAACGGCTGGAAAATTAATAAAAAATTTAAATATTGAAATAAACAAATATTTTACATCTTATCAAAAAAGAGCTTATGAAACTCTTTTTTTGATAATAAAAAAACTAGAAGATAAAAAAGAAATTATAAAAGCATGGGAATTAAATGAACGCCACTACGGAAATCTTACGGGCTTAAATAAAAAAGAAATGGAAAATAAATTTGGAAGTGATCAGGTTTTTCAATGGAGAAGATCTTGGGATGTAGCTCCTCCAGCTATTGAGACCAATAATCCTTACTATAACAAAATATTTGATAGTTATAAAAATATACCAAAAAATAAAATACCAAAGTCAGAATCTTTGAAAGATACTTTTAATAGATCGGTACCTTATTTTGAAGAAAAAATTTATCCATTAATTGAAAAAAATAATATTATTATTTCAGCTCATGGCAACTCATTAAGAGCATTATATAAAAAAATTTTTAACATATCTGAAAAAAATATTTGTGAACTCAATATTCCGACTGGCAACCCACTTTTAATTGAATTTAAAAATTCAAAAGAAATTAAAAATTTTAAATATTTAGATAAAAATAGAGAGAAAAAAATAATATAAAAATTTAATATTTTTTAACCAAATCATTATAAATTTTGATTGAAGTTAAGTGTAAAAAATCCTGCTTACTTTCTACTCCTCCTACTTTTTTATCTTGAATAAGTTTTTGCCAAATTAAATTGACCGGAAAAGGTTTTGCAGAAAAACTTGTAAATACTTTTTTTTGAAAAATTTGACATCCGGTATATATAAAATTATTTGGACTTTCAAAATTTATCATGCCTTGCCCGTCTAAATTAAAATCTCCCTTAAGTGATGTATCAAAACTCTTTAATTTATTAACCACCAACAATGCATTTTCTAATTTTTTTTCAAAAAAATTTTTTTCGAGCTCTTCTAATTCTTTCAAATAAGATTGGGACCAAATTGTATCAGGGTTAATAACAAAAAAATAATCCTCTTCTATTAGTTTGGAAGCATTAACTATACCGCCCCCAGTACCTAAAATTTCTTTTTCTTCAACAATAGAAATTATTTTAATTTCTAAATTTAATTTATTCAAAAATGAAACTATTTGTTCAGATAAATAAAAAGTGTTAATTGCAATCTCTTGGATTCCATAATTTTTTAATAAATTTATTGTATTTTCCAATACAGTAGTATCGCCAATTTTTAAAAGAGGCTTTGGTGTTTTTAAAGTTAAAGGATTTAATCTCTTTCCAAAACCGGCGGCCAAAATAATAGCTTTTTTAATTTTCATATCGATTTTTGTTTTCTTATTTTTTTGGGAATACATTCATCTAATATTAATTTTATTTCTTCGAAAGGCTCATGCTTATATCGATTCTCTATCAATTTCCAACAATAAGGTATTAATTTCAAGTATTGATTTTTTTTATCTCTTAAAAAAAGTCTAGAAAAAATTCCTATAATTTTTAGATTTCTTTGAATTGAAAGAATATGAAAGTCTTCTAAGAAATTAATTTTATTTGATTTTTTAATTAATGAACTTTTTTTCATATAATAGTCATAAATTTTATTTTTAACTTTACTTGAAGTCACTATTCTTACATCATCAATAAGAGAAACTAGATCATATGACGGGTTTCCAATAATGGCATCTTGGGAATCGAGAACACCAATTTTATTATTTATGTGCATTAAATTAGAAACATGAAAATCTCTATGTACAAATATATTATTTTTAAAATTCAACTTTTTATAAATTGCATTAAGTTTTGGTTTTAAAATCTTTTTGACATAAGTCGCTCTTTTTTTTCCTATAACTCTTTGAAGATACCAAGTGAAAAAAAGGTCGGATTCGGAATGTAGAATTTTAAGAGAGTATTTTTGAAATTTGTGATTTCTATTAATGGGATTTTTAATTTTAATAATAGGCTTAATTTTTTGAATCTTGAGTAGTAAATCAATTATTTTTTTATAAAAAAAAATTCTAGATTTTTCTTTCTTGATAACTTTGTAAAAATTTTGATCTCCAAAATCAGAAATTTCCATAAGTCCCTCTCTAATATTAAGGCGATAAAGCTTTGGGGCTAATATTTTATTTTTTATTAACAAATCATTTATTGCTGCATACAATATCAGATTCTTAAATTTTTCTTTTTTGGATACCACAATAACTTTGCTTTTTTTATCATCATAAATTTTTCTAAAAAATTTTCTTGAAGAAGCGTCTCCAGCTAAAGTTTTTATTTTATATTCTTTTAAAATCATAATTTTTCCAATTACCAAAACCCCTTATCTTGACTTCTCTTTTTTTAAAATCCTCTAAATATTTAAACTTAATTTCAATCCGATTGTTAGGTTTATTTTTTAATAACTCTGGCCATTCTATAATAGTAATATTATCATTTTCATCAGAAAATACTCCGAGCTCACCAATTTCTCTACTTTTGTTAATTCTATAAAAATCGTAATGCATAATTTGAATAGATTTAATTGAATATTTAAAAACTATATTAAACGTAGGACTTAACACTTGACTCAGCGTAACACCTTTGGATTTTTCAAAATTGTGTATTAATGATCTTACAAATGTTGTTTTTCCAACTCCAATTTTTCCATACAACAGAAGATTATCTCCGTTGCTTAAAATTTTTGAAAATTTTTTAGATAAAAGTTGAGTATCTTTTAATGATTTTAATTTCATTGTGCTACTAACTAGTAGCGATAAGTATCTGGTTTAAATGGGCCTTTCACATCAACACTAATATAATCAGCTTGATCTTTTGATAATCTCGTCAACTTAGCCCCTACTTTTTCCAAATGAAGCACTGCCACCTTTTCATCTAAATGCTTGGGCAAAACATAAACTTTGTTTTCATATTTTCCAGAATTATTCCAAAGTTCAATTTGTGCAATAGTTTGATTTGTAAAAGATGCGCTCATAACAAAACTTGGATGACCAGTTGCACATCCCAAGTTTACCAATCTGCCCTCAGCTAAAAGCAATATTCTTTTTTTATCAGGAAATTCTATCTCGTGAACTTGAGGTTTAATTTCAGTCCATTTATAGTTTCTTAGAGCTTCGACTTGAATTTCATTGTCAAAGTGTCCAATATTACAAAGTATCGAACGATCCTTCATTTTTCTCATATGATCTGCTGTAACAATATCTTTATTACCTGTTGCTGTTACTACTATATCTGCATTACCAATTGCTTCATCCATTAAAACTACCTCGTATCCTTCCATAGCAGCTTGTAAAGCGCATATAGGATCTGCTTCTGTAACCATTACTCTGGCGCCACTTTGCCTTAACGAAGCAGCACTTCCTTTTCCGACATCACCAAATCCTGCAACTATGGCTGTTTTACCAGACATCATAACATCGGTAGCTCTTTTAATTCCATCAACTAAACTTTCTCTACAACCATATAAATTATCAAATTTTGATTTTGTTACTGAATCATTAACGTTAATTGCTGGTACTAAAAGTTTTTTTTCAGCTTCCATTTTCTTTAATGCTTTAACTCCTGTAGTTGTTTCCTCTGATAAACCTTTTACAGATTTTAAAAGATCTTTATATTCTTTGTGCATCAGAGCAGTAAGATCTCCACCATCATCTAAAAGCATGTTTGGTTTCCAATCTTTTTTAGCTTCTATGGTTTGCTTAATACACCACCAATATTCTTCCTCGGTTTCACCTTTCCATGCATAAACTGGAATTCCAGCTTTTGCTATTGCCGCAGCAGCATGGTCTTGTGTTGAAAAAATATTACAAGAAGACCATCTTACATCTGCTCCAAGTTCCACTAAAGTTTCTATTAGAACTGCAGTTTGAATGGTCATGTGTAAACAGCCTAAAATTTTTGCTCCTTTAAGAGGTTTTTTTCCTTTATATTCTTCTCTTAAGGCCATTAAACCTGGCATTTCTGTTTCAGCTATAGAAATTTCTTTTCTTCCAAATTCAGCCAAATTGATATCTTTTACTTTAAAATCTTGTTTCATAAAAAATTGTTTTAACAGTTAGAAATATAAATAGCAACTCTACCGATTGTTTACGTGGCATACGAAGGAAACTGTATTTCTATCCTTGCTCCTTTTTTCATGCGATTTGAAACTTGAATTTGTCCACCGTGAAGTTCTGTAATATTTTTTACTATATTTAAACCTAATCCAGAATGTTTTCCAAATTTTTCTGGCCTGTTGCTATAAAATCTTTTAAAAACTTGGTTTATATTTTTTTCATTAAACCCCGGGCCTTCATCTTCAACCACAAGGTAAACCGTTTTTTCCTTTTCTAGACAACTCACTTTAATACTTCCATTTTCTGGACTAAAAGAAACAGCATTATCAAGTAAATTTGCTAAAATCTGCTCTAATCTACTTTCAACACCAAAAACTTCGAAAGGTTTGTTTTTTGATTCTTGAACAATTTGTATGCTTATTTTTTTTCCTAGATTAGAAATGTCACTATTAAAATCATCACAAACGTTTTTAACTACATTGATAATATTTATTTTCTCCATTTTTGAACGTGATAAAGACGCCTCATCTTTTAACATCTGAGAATAATCTGTAATTAGCCTTTCTATTCTTTCGATATCATGGGTTATAATACCTATAAGTTTCTTTCTTTTTTCCAGATCAGTTGTGGCATTTAATATCTCTGATGCACCTTTTAAAGAGGCAAGAGGATTTCTAATTTCGTGTGTAAGGTCGGTGGAGAAAGTTTCCGCAATGTTAATTCTTTGTTGTAAATTTTCTGTCATTTCATTTAAAGATCTGGAAAGTTGACCCACTTCATCCCTTCTTAAAAAATATTTTTCATGTTTGTCCATTTTTACATCTTTTTCCTTAATTGCTTTGGTATAAAGCACTAAAGATTTTATGGGTTTTAAAATATATTTATTTAAAAAAACTGAAAAAATTAATATTACAATCGCTATTGAAATAACTGTTCTTAAAATAAAATTTTTTCTTTCATCTACGGCTACCAATATATCATTAGCAATTTCTGATACAGCTATATAACCTTTAATATCTTTATTGATTTCAACAGAATTTATTGTGATAACGAAAAAATTATTATTTATACTTTCGGCAATTACTAATTTTTCACTATTATTTTGTTTTGAGTATTTTTCTAAATAAGTTTCAATATTAAATGTTGTTTTTTTGGAAGATTTAGAATCTTCAACAGCGTTCAAATTTTCTGCTGATTTATCAATTGCTGTTTCTTCTATATTTTGACTTACTATGGAGATGTCTTCTGCTAAATCTAAAGTATCCGTATCCGCTAATAAATGAAAGTTTAAATCATATAATTGAACGCGATCTAAATTTTGAAATAAGAATCTAGTAGAAAGCAAAAATTCTGTGATACTTTCTTTTGTAAATTCAATATCTAGTCTATCAATGTGGTTTGATGTGTTATTTATAATTGTAGAATGTTGATTAGATCTACTTTCTACTAAATTAGGTTTTATTGCGCTTAAATATAAATAGGTAAAAATACCTAAGACTAGAAAAACAATTAAATTAAATATTAAGAATTTTTTTAAAATTGAACTTAAATTTAAAAAACTAAAATTCATTAACTAACATTCCATCTGTATCCGCTGCCATATCGGGTTTCAATCGCCGAAAAACTTTCATCTACTTTTTTGAATTTTTTTCTTATTCGCTTAACATGACTATCGATTGTTCTGTCTTCAATTTCAGCATTTTCTTTATAAGCAATGTCCATAAGCTGTGATCTTTCTTTGATGACTCCTGGTCTTTTCGCTAACTCTCTAACTATTAAAAATTCTGTCGTAGTCAACTTCTCTGGCAAGGCCTTACCTCCCCATTCACATTCAAGTTGATCGGGATCAAGTTTTAATTTTCCGTGTTTTATTATATTTTTTGAATCCTCTGTGCTTGTGGTTTTTTTTCTTAACTGAACTCTAATTCTTTCAATTAAAACCTTAATAGAAAAACCTCCTGATTTTTTTATAAAATCATCTGCTCCTAATTTTAGACCTAACAATTCATCAATTTCTTCATCTTTAGAGGTAAGAAAAATAATCGGTATTGTTATCTTTTTTCGAAGTCTTTTTAACAACTCCTCACCATCCATTCTTGGCATTTTAATATCTATAACTGCCAAATCGGGAGGATTTCTAGCAAACCCTACAAGTGCTGACTCTGCGTCTATATACGTCTGAACTTGAAAACCTTCCGCCTCTAACGCCATACTTATGCTAGTAAGTATATTTCTGTCATCGTCCACAAGCGCAATTTTATAATTCATATCTCCTTCTTCTCATTAACATTTTCTCACTATAGAAATA
>Ga0257111_1000426_pt1 | contig 17518 bp, 14 predicted proteins | sample LP_taG_6_FD_191567 | JGI IMG/M metagenome (GOLD analysis project Ga0257111, IMG submission 191567) | Marine microbial communities from Northeast Subartic Pacific Ocean, Canada - LP_J_2015_P26_500m | ecosystem: Environmental > Aquatic > Marine > Oceanic | place: Canada: Northeast Subartic Pacific...
CTAGGTCGACAATGTACTCGGGATCGAACTCTCCGGCCTTCCACAGGCCGTCCGCCAGTACGTTTCGGCCCTCGGCGTCGGTGCTGAATACTTCCACGGTCTTGCCAGAGTACGTCTTGAACACATCACCAGGGCGGTACGCACCCGCGCTTGGCATGTTCTCTGCTAGGCAGGTGATACCGTTCACTCTCCGGTCGTAGTCAGTTTCGTGCAGTGCTTGCATGAGCCCGAAGACCGTGGCAGCCCCGCACATGTCGTACTTCATGTCCCACATGCCGCTTGACGGCTTAATCGAAATCCCTCCTGTGTCGAAGGTGATGCCCTTGCCGACAATGCAGGGTCTCTGAACTCCCTCGTCGACGTCGGGATTGAGTGTGAACAGGACCATGCACGGCTTGCGCTCACTGCCCTTTCCGACATTGATCAGGCCACCCATGCCGAGCTCCTGTAGCTTGTCCCAGTCATAGACCTCGACCACGACATCGTCCTTGCCCTCGGCCCACTCAACCGCTCTGCGGGCGTATTCCATCGGGTACAGCACGTTTGCGGGCTCGTTACCTAGGTCCCTCGCTAGGTGGACGCCCCCCACCACGGCATGGGCGCGACCCAGTCCCTCGCTGAGCGCCCCCTGGTGCCGAGCGCTCGCTTGGAACTCGACGCGCCACGGATCGGCGATATGCTCGTCGTCAACCTCCTGGTGCTTGAGGAACTCGTAGTCTCGCAGCATCATTCCCTCTGCGAAGTCAACCATGCGCTCACTGGTCCATCCAGAGGTGAATCTGACGGTCACATCGAGCCCCTTCCTCTTCGACAACCCGGCAATCGACCGAGCGCCGGTGTTCCGAGCCCGTTTGTTCCCTAGGCCCTTCTTCTCGCCCATGCCGACCAGCAGTATGTTGCATTCTGGCGTCCACACGAACATCCGTTTTCCCTTCTTGGCCTCGAAATCGTCAGATGCTATCGCCTTCCTCACTAGTGCGCGCTGGCTCCGACTCAACCCCGAGAGCGCGTTGTTGGGCGCCTTTTCGATGCCTTTGAACAAGGGCAGAACCAACTGTCCGCCTACGTCTCCAAATTCACAACTACTCCAATCCATAATTACGTCGAACGTGCCGATTCGTTCTTGATATACAAAGAATTGCCTTAAAAAATCTCCTCTTGGAGTAATTATTCAATAACATATTTGTGAATTTATGCTGATTCCGACTTTCTCACCCTAGTCGCTGCGACTAAGACGCACAGCAGGCTCAGTGCCAGCGAGGGCGCAGGCAGCAGTCCATCACTATCCTCCGTCATTGTCACCACCGACTCGTTGACCGACTCGTTGACCCACAGGGCAGCGTCAGTCACGCGCTTCTGGTAGTGGAGTTCGAAGTCCCCTCCCGTCGTCATGACCAAATCGCTTGCGTCGAGCCGCACATCGGTGTGATTGCTGCCGTTGACGCTGAAGTTGTCCGAGTGCCACAGCACCTCACCTGCCTCGTTCACGTAGTGCATGGTGGCGTTGGTCGTGCTGGCCCGTCCCAAATTGGTCACGCGCAGGTCGACGTAGCCGTCCTCTACTACCAGCGAATCCACACTGAGCCTGGCTCGCCAGTACCAGACGTTGGAAATCAAGTAACGCATCACCTCTAGTTCGAGTGCTAGGCGGTCGCTGACCGATTGGATGCTGCCGAGCAGGAACTGCTCGTCATCGGTCTCGAAGGTGAAGCATGGGTAGCCCATCACTCCGTATCCGTAGTCGCGGCTTGTGCCGTGGGTTGGGTAGATGCCGGCGTTGGCGTTGCGGATTGGTAGGTCGCCGTCGATTTTCTCGTGAATGTCGTCACGGATGAACTCGAAGAGCTCCCAGTCTGAGGGCATGCTGGGAGTGAAGCCCCACGGGTAGGCCAGAATCCACGTGCCCGTGTGCATGGTGACGTAGAGGTCGGCGTCGGTCACCCACTCGTGCATGTAGTCGGCGTTGTTGCTGGTCTCAGGCTCACTGAACGGCCCATCTCCACTAGCAGTCTCGTCAGTTGTCCAGTGGTGGTCGTAGTTGCGGTTCAGGTCGACTTGGTTCATGTTCCACCGGCTGTCGGCATCGTTACCGTCGGCATTGAGCAGCACCATGATGTGAATCTCGGTGCTCTTCAGCACCTCGATGGCCCCGGCGTCGCCGTCGCTCCATCCCTCGATGTATAACTCAGCGGTCAGGAATGCGAGCTCGGTCCCGAGGTGCTCGTTGCCGTGGTGTCCCCCGTCGATGTACACCTTTTCCTTGGGCGAGCCGTCGCTCTTGTTCTCGACCGACCAGTCAGAGATTTGCAGCACCCACTGTTGCCTGCCGTGCAGCGTGGTACCAGCACTGACCAACCTGACCACCTCTGGGTAGTCGTCCTCCCAGGCTTGCAGATCCACGGTCAGCGTGGCATAGCTGTGGTACCAGTGTTCCTGGATTATGCTCGGCTGCTGAGAACTGGTGACGGGGGCAGCTCCACCGACGACGACAATCGCAAACAGCACCAGCGCCGCGGTACGCTGCATGGAAACGGGAGTCAGCAGGGGTGATTCAACCCTTCTGTGGGTACTGTGCGAGGATGTGGCAAGACACAATCTTGGTGGCGGTGAGCGCCGCACTGAACTCCGTCAGCGTACCCTCTGCATCCGGGACAATCTCGTTCACGTCTGCTCCTATGACCTCGCATCCCGGAGCGGCGAAGAGCGTTTCGATGAGCTCGACCGCCCCCCAGTGGGACAGTCCTCCTGGGGTCGGCGTTCCTGTCGACGGCACCAGAGCGCCTTCGAGCCCATCGATATCGAAGGTCAGCCAAACGGCACCCTCGATTTGAGCAATCCTCTCTAGCAGCCTCGTCCATTTTGACTGCCCGTCAGCGACCCCGACAAGATCGCGTGCCAGCCACGTCTCGACGCGCTCGTCTTGCTCGATGAGTTCGGCTTCCTCCTTGCTGTATGCCCTGACGCCGACCTGAATTACACCACCCACCCCGGCATCTAGGGCCCTCCTGATTACTGTGCCGTGAGAGAATCGCTCTCCGTTGAGCTCGTCACGCAAATCCGCATGTGCGTCGACCTGCACTATTGTCAGTTCAGATAGGCTCGGAACCCTTGGGTGACCCTCTATCGCCTCCACAATCGGCAGTAGGATTCCGTGCTCGCCCCCCAAGACTAGCGGGAAGTGATGCCCTCGCATCCAAGGACCGAGGTAATCGGCTATCGAGTCGAGTTGCTCGCGCAGGCTCGGGGCCTCGGAGAACCAAGGCTTTGCAGTGTGGATTGAGGTGCCGCACGGAAGCTCGTCTGGCAGGATGGGATCGTGCAGTTCGACTTGTGAGCTCGCCCTGACGCACGCGGAGGGCCCGCTGGCCGTGCCCTCGCCATAGCTGACGGTCATCTCGAACGGGACTTGGAGGACCGCGATGTCCCACGGCCCCGACTTGGACTCTTCGAGACCTAGAAACCTCGGTGCATCCGAATCACTCACAGGCCAGCGACACGGGCGCTCAGATTAACCGCTTCGGGGACTCCGAACACCGGAATCGGCCCATGTGGTACGATGTTTGAAATAACGTCGACCCCCAACTTGCAATGAGTGGGAAGGCATGGGACTGACGCTGGCGCAACTTACTCAGGCGATTAAGAGCAAGGTCGACATGGACATGGAGACCACCGTTGCAGAGTCGATCGCCGAACACGCGCTCGGCTTCTTCGGCTTCTCGAACCGCATTATCGACAATGCCCTCGAGCCGACTGACAGGAACCTGTTCTACCAGCTCCAAGACTACGACCTCCTTACCACCGAGTCCGAGGAGACCACATTGTGGGATGGTAGGGAGTGGCGAATCCATTACTGGAAGTTCAAGCCCAACGCAGAGAACTTCGCCAAGGCCGCGGCGGAGGCACAGAAGAACAAAGCCGCGAACGAGGACCCTTATGCCCACATTTACGACGGCATGCCTGCGAATCTCTGGAGGGAACGTTCGGGCGCCGACGACGACTACGAGGAACCCCTCTTCTGATGTCAGAGCGCCTGTCATGGCGGGCATTGGTTGAAATGCCCTAATCTCGGGAGAGTGGCGTGTCACGATGCTATGCGGCTCTGGCAGTGCTGTCCATGCTCTTGCTGAGCTTCTCCGCTTTCATGGTAGGCGCTCAGGAGGAGCAGGCAACGACCTGTCAGGTCCTCGTCGACTGGGATGAGGATTGGCAGTGGGACGACGATGGGAACTACACGATCGGCGTCCTACACAGGTACCGCGTCACCTTCGATCCCCCCTTCACCAACGGCTCCTCGCCCGGAGCGATTAACCTCAGCGTGCAGCACCTTCGCGAAGGCGTGGACATCATTGACAACATCAACGTCTCAATAATCAGCGCTGGGGGGGAGATTGACGTATTGCTCTCCACCACCCCAGCCTTCGACGATGTCGTGACCATCGAGATCGAAACCGTCGAAGCGGCTTGCAGCAGGACGCTCAAGGTCACCAATTGGAACCAGCCTATTGCAGACCACGAGGTGACTCGGGAAACCGAATGGTCGTTGACGGAGACGGAGGAGACCGAAGGTCAAGGCATCTCATTCGAGGGCAGAGGATGGCAGAGGAGGACTGGCACCATCCTCGAGTCGAACGAGCTCGGCAATGGCACCCTCTTCCTCGATATGACCAACGGTTCGGAGGGTGCCGTGGTGAGCCTGAACTTAGACAGGATTTGGCTCAACGAGACCTACGACGGCATCGAGCTAATCCAGCAGAACTTCGAGATGTCCGGGGACGGAACCCTGTCCTTGCGAGGCGGCGAAGATGGGGAGGACTTCGTCATTGACGCTCAAATCAGGGATGCTTACGTCCTTCGCTCCTTCTCCGAGGGAGAGGTCACCGAGCGCATGCGTTTCGAGGGTACCGGCTGGCTCTCCTTCAACGGGGGAGACAACAACAGCACCGCTGGTGCCTACGGCGAAATCTCGCTGCTCTACTTCGAGACGTGGGACGACGACGGCTTCCGACGACTCCAGGACATTCAGATCGAGGCCAATGCCTCGGTGAGGCTGTCTGCAGGGGCAACCGAGAGTTTCTCCTTCGAGCTCGATGAACTCATCATCCGAGAGAAGTGGGAGGAAGGCATCCGAACCGATCAGTACACGCGCCTCTATGGCAGTGGTGAATTCGACTTTGTCGCCTCGGAAGAGTATCCGTACATCGAAGTAAATGGCACCATCCCGATTTTACACATTCAATCCGAGGGCGGCGAGACTGTCGCGAACACCGTTATCGTCGACGGCACTTATGGTGGTGACGCCGAGGGCAGCTTCGGCCTAGTGAGGAGAATCGTCGAGTCGAGCGTCTATGAGAACTCCAGTGGGAACCTGTTTGAGGCGGACAAGATCCAGAATGAGTTCTGGTTCAACGTCTCGGCCACGCCCTTCGGGCCCATAGAGCAGGAGTTCGAAGCCGAGCACAACCTGACTTACGAATACACTGTCCCCCAAGAGGACTGGGAGAACCGTACCATACGCTACACCTACATCGAGGACAACGGCTCGGTAGAGGACGAGTTCCCTGAGAACTCTCCCATCATACGCCAGGCCGAGGTTCCTGAGTCCTCTTCCATCTTCTCGAATCCCATTTCCAGGGAGACCGGAGTTTGCCCCATGATCCTCCTGGTCGGAGACAGTTTCTCGCTGGTGGGCAACAGAGCGATGGTGCTGGACGTCACCGTCACCGATTACAGCGAACAGGAGGTCGATGGCCACAACGTCACCACCGCCGATTGGCACGGTGTTTTCGGCGAAATCAGCATGGCCTCTGGAAGCGTGATTAACGAGGGCGCGCTCGCTGGCCTCCTCAGCGAGGTGAACCGCTGGGTGGAAGTCGAACTGGGCGATTCCGGCTCAGACAACGACATCTCCTTCCTAGAGCATCAGACCATCGACCGAGTCCTCTACCCCGCTATCATTACCCTCGATGAAAACACCCCCCCGGCCTTTGCCTCTGATTCCCAGTCCTCGGTCAGGTTTAGTGGGGGCATCCTGACGACCGAGGGGGGTGTGGCTCATCTCGAGGTCATCGTCGACGATGTCGATACGGACATCATCGCCGTGAGCGTCGACCTCTCGGGAATCGACCTTGGAACTATCGAGCTCTCTGACTCGGGCCTCCTAGGTGACCAAGTCATCCACGACAGCGTCTGGACTGCTCGCATTACCCACGAGGGCCTACAGTTTGGCGAGATCCCAGTGACTGTGACGATGCAGGACGTCTGGGTCACGGTCAACATCGATGCCAGCCTTCTGGTAACCAACGCTCCTCCACGGATGACGTCCATCGAATTCTCACCCGAGACCACCCTGCGCGGTGAGCAGGTCGAGGTCACTGTCACAGCGGAGGATGGCCACGGAGTCGAGTCGGCCGTCGTAGATCTGATGAGCGTTGGAGGGGGCGTGACTCCACTTACGAACACCGGCGAGTCGTGGCTCGGAGCCTTCACCGTCCCACATAGCATGGCTCCGGGCAAGCAGAACATCCCCATACTCATCACTGACGGGGAGGGCGCATCAGTCTCAACGATTAGCGTCCACACGGGCCCGGACTCCTATGGTCAGGCAGCTAAGCGACTCGAGATAGAGAACGACTCGCCGCGCATTTCGAACCTCACCCTTGTGCGTAACCAGATCATGGTTGAAACCGTCCAAGTACCACTGTCGGGCGCCCCGATTAACCACAGCTTCGAGGTCACCATCCAGGATTACGACGGTGTCTCCTCAGCACAGGCGAAGATTGGCAGGCTGGCCCCCATAGGCCAGTCCGACTCATGGATGCTGCTGTCCGATGACGGAATCGGACCGGACCGCGTTGCTGGCGATGACATCTACACTCTCGAGTTCAGTGCTAGGTCGACCCTGAATGAGGGGGAGATGACGATTCTGATTCGAGCCACCGATAGTTACCTTTCCATGACCCCATCTGGCGAGCGGAACCACCTGATTACTCTCGAGAAGACCTCCTCTGGTGGCGACGGCAGTAACTGGTTCACCGAGCACTCGACCAATCTGATTATCGCGTCTCTGGGACTCATGCTAGTGCTCGGCGTCGGTGCCTTCGTCTACGCCATGCGCAACTCGAAACTAGAATGAGTGTCGCGCAGTGGTGCGAGTGCCGGGATTTGAACCCGGGTTCCCACGTTGGCAACGTGGGGTGATAACCGCTACACTACACTCGCGTAGCCCGCTGGAAACCAGAGCGGCTTTTCTAAGCGTCGGACCTCAGGATAGCCCCGTAAGGTTCGCGAGTATCCTATCACGAGTCTCCCTGTAGACTTCAATTTCCTCGCCGATTGGGTCATCCAGCCCCCAGTCAACATCTATCGGTAGGGATGGACACTCAACTCCGCATCCCATGCTGATGATCCTGTCGAATCCCGTGGTGTCAATCGTGTCGACGGACTTCGGATATTGTCCCGTCGCATCGACACCGATCTCCCTCAGCACCTCCAGGGCATACTCAGCGACATTGACATTGCCTCTGGCATTGGTTCCAGCGGACGCTGCCTCGTGGCCCAAGTCCCTGGCGAGCGACTCGGCCATCTGGCTACGGCAGGTGTTCCCTAAGCACACGAACAGCAGTCGCACGCTGAGACGAAAAGTGCCTTGGGTAATTAACCACACCAAGCTCGATTCCACAGTGAGTGCCGCCGGGGCAGCAGAACAGGTTTGAAGTACGTCCGGCGATGCCCTCCGAACGATGGCAGATTCACCTGTATCCCACCATCCCGCGGGCAGCAGTCAGCAGCCACCAGAGGTAGATGCCCCGGATACCTCGCACGAGCAGCGCGCTCAGATGGAGCAGGCGTACCAGCAGATGCAGCGAAAGATGCGCATCTCCAAGATGGACGAGGGAATCAAGCACAAGGTGATGGTGCTCTCAGGCAAGGGCGGCGTCGGCAAGTCCACTGTCGCCACCGGGCTCGCGCTGTCGCTCGCCCGCCAGGGCAAGAAGGTGGGATTGATGGACATCGACATCACCGGTCCAAACGTCCCCAAGATGCTCGGGCTCGAGAATGCCGACCTCAACGTCGAGGACGGACAGATCTTCCCCGCCATCGGCCCGCACGGCCTTGAGGTAATCTCGATGGCCTTCCTTATCGAGGACCCTGATAAGCCAGTAATCTGGCGTGGGCCAATCAAGCTCGGGGCCATCCAGCAGTTCATCGGTGACGTGGCTTGGGGGGAGCTAGACGCCCTGATTATCGACTTTCCACCAGGCACCAGCGACGAGCCGTTGACCGTCAGCCAGAGCCTGCCCGGGATAGATGGCGTCGTCATTGTAACGACTCCGCAGGAGATCGCGCTGCTCGACAGCCGCAAGTCGATCAACTTCGCCAAGACCATCTCGATCCCTGTCCTCGGTGTAATCGAGAACATGAGCGGCTACACCATTCGAGGGACTGCGGAGGCCAACACCATCATCTCGGTTATGGGGCCGAGCGGTATTCCGCTTGAGTGCGAGACGGATGACGAGGGCAACTGGGCACTAACCCTCAACGTCTTCAAATCGGGCGGGGGAGAAGAATCCGCGAAGGAGTTAGACGTCCCCTTCCTAGGCTCACTCCCCTTCGATCCTGGAATAGTCAGGGGTGGCGACGATGGTGTTCACAGAATCGTTTCTGAGCCCGACGGGGAGACGGCCCAGGCCTTCGATTCCATCGTGGCCCGTATCACCGAAAAGCTAGAGAGAGGTTCTGGTCCCTCACTCAGAATCACATGACCGCGCAGTCGACGTGGGTCGATTTGATGTCATAGCCGCATCCCGAGATGTCTAGAATGGCAGCAGATACCGGGATCTACATCACTTGGGTGACGGGCGCGATTCTGATCAGCATCGCGATGATCCCGATTTTCAAACCGCCCTATGCCAAAGTCAGTTTGGACGGCTTCATTGACATGTTCAGACGATACTGGGCGCACATGCTAGTGGTCTTCTCAGTCTATCTTTGGAAGGACGTGCTCGATGGCTTGGATCGTGTGCTCATGGCCAATACGCAACTCGACATGACCGCACTAGTCTATGCGATAGAGGGGGACATCGTTTTGTGGGTCCAGGAGGGCCTGAGAAATGACTTCCTCGACGTCGCGCTGACGCACTTCTACGTGATGGGATTCATGACAGCGACCTTCGCCTCCTTCCTCTACCCAATCTACTTCGATGACAGGCACATGGCCGATCGCGTATCGCTCTCGATGTTCTGGGTCTACCTCTTGGCAATCCCGTTCTACCTGTTCCTCAACGTCAGGGTCGCCGGCGACTACATCCCAACGATGGAGACCATCGCCTACGATCTGACGCCCGAGATCCATAACTGGTTCAACCGCATTGACCCCTTCACCAACGGGATGCCGAGCCTCCACATCGGCCTACCCTTCGCGATTTGGCTGTCCATGCATCGATGGGACGAGGACGGAAGATGGAGCAGATATCGTATGTTCCTAGTTCTCTTCATCATACTCACGGCGTTCTCGATTCTCTACCTTGGAATCCACTGGATCGTGGATATCATCGGCGGTATGACGATTGGTATCATGGCAGTCAACATGACTGCGAGGACCCATGAGCCAATCTGGCGCATCGCAGACGAGAGACTGTTCACCCGCCGACTCGCGAGGATCCTCGATGACCCCGGGACTTCGATTAGCCGGACTCTGCGTTCCGCATCCTCTCTGCTCGACCCGTTCAGGGAGCCTGGCAGAGAGCAGACCGGGGCCTTCATCACAGCACTGATTGTGCTAACTGGCTCCGTCCTCCTCTGGGATGCCACTCACCAGAATTTTACGATTAATGAGGCGGAGTCACCGACCTCCGCTTCAGGCTCAGGGGAATGGCTCGTAGGCGTCGAAGAGGCTGCTGATGAGGGGGTGTCCATCACAGTATGGAACATCACCTCACAGAGCAATCGGTCGGTCGGGGGAGATCATTGGGCTCAGGCACCTCAAGTCATCACCTCTGGGTCGAGTTTCGTCGTCTTTGGAGAGCATAGGCTTGACTACTTCGAACACGACGATGGTGTGGGGGTGCTTCATCCCACCTTCAGCGAGGATTCCGACTTGCCCATCATCGACCTCGCTCTGGGAACTAGTCAGAGCGGTGAGACGCTAATTGTCTCCCTCACTGAAGAAGGCCTGCATCTGATGGACAGCTCGTCGCAGGAGATCGAGATGCCTACGGGCAGTATCAACACCACGGTCATCGCCTCCTCCGGCTCACTCATCGCGTGGTCCGAGCCCACTGGAACTGGCCCGGTGGTCAACATCACCTCCATCGAGTCGCAGCTGACCATCAGCATCCCCCTCGATCCGAGGGCGGAAGAGAGAATCGAGCAATCGCTGGCGGACTCGGGCATGGTTTTCGACTACAACAATTCCACAGTGACCGACTTGGCAATGGATTCTCACTGGGTCGTGGCTGTGGTCGACGTGGGCCCGGTTAACAGGACCGTGCTGGTCAACACGCTCTCCATCAACCAGACCCTGCTGTCGAACCCACGGTGGGACTCATCATCCCCCAGCATCTCAAATGACCGCGTGGCATTCCTGCAAGTCACGAGGGACGACCCCTCTGCACCCTCTGGCGAGTTCGCAAGGAACAACGACGTCTACGTCTCAAACTTGGCTGAGGGAGGTTTGATCCAACTGACTCACGACGAGGACGTAGACCAGACGCAGCCCCAGGTGCTGGCCGATGGCGTGGCTTGGGTGGCGCACAACGATGATGGCACCGTTGAGGTAATCGTCCATTCCTTCGGCGAGGCCATAGATCCATACTCGTCCCTACTCCTACAGGCTTCAATCATGATGCTAGTACCCCTTCTGTTTGTTTGGGCGCATCAGTCCGCCACTAGGAAGGAAGCCTGACCCTCTGCTAGCCTGCAACGTCATGCTTTGGTTGGATGCTTGGGCGAAAAGCCCCCTAGGTCAGCTTCGGACATTCCCAAGAACTCAAGGGCAGTTCCAGAGAGAAGTCTCTGCTGCGTGGCCTGGTCGAGATCATCCATGCTCTCGATGATGGAGCCCGAGGGGGCCTCCCCCAGCGGGAAAGGGTAGTCGGAACCCAAGTAGACACGATTGGCACCGAAGCGACTGATGACATATCGAAGCGCCTCCTCGCCATGGAGGGCCGAATCAACATAGATGCGCTTGAGCATCTCGCTCGGGGGTGTCTTTGTCTTGGTCTGGCATAGGTCGGGGCGGGCCTGGAAGCCGTGAACGATTCGGTCGACGGTCAGGGGGAAGCTGCCTCCGCCATGGGCGAAGCTCACGCGTAGATCCGGAAGTCGCTCGAGCACGCCACCCATGGCTAGAGAGCAAATGGCAAGGGCCGTTTCGGCAGGCATACCCACCAACCAGGTCAGCCAGTGATCCCTCGTCCGATTCTGCCCGAGCATCTTCCAGGGATGGACGAAGACGCAGGCATCGAGGTTCTGCGCAGCCTCGAAGATCGGGTAGAAGTCCTCGTCGTCAAGGTTGCGCTCATTGATGTTAGACCCAATCTGGATGCCGGGAAAGCCCAGGTCTTTCACGCAGCGTTCAAGTTCCTCGATGGCCATGTCCGTGTCTTGCATGGGAACTGTACCAAGGCCGATGAAGCGGCCTGGATGTTTGTTCACGGTCCGCGCGATGTCATCGTTGAGAATCTGTGAGAAGTCCAGGGCGTCCTTGGGCTCTGCCCAGTAGGAGAAGAGCACGGGAATCGTACAGATGACCTGCACGTCAACTCCCGTCTTCTCCATGTCCTGGAGGCGGGCATGGGCATCCCAGCAGTTTTCCTCGATGACACGAAAGACAGTCCCTCCTGAATGCATTTCGGCCTTGCCCGACTCATGGTGCCGCAGCTGGATCCACTCCCCGTATCCATATCGTTCATGCAGGTCGGGCCAGTTGCGAGGAATGATGTGAGTGTGCATGTCAATCTTGAGCATGTGCAGTGACTCCCGGATTACTCTCCCTGGCGGATAATCCGGACCTTGGGTTCCGTCTCAATCCTGGCAACAGGTGCTGGCTTCATGATGCGGGTATTGCAGTTGGGACAGGTGGCCCGTTCCACATCGGCCCAGAATGCCTCCATGGACGCGCTGAAGTGGTCGACGATGTCATCGCAGTCAAACTCCTCGTCCCAGGCCAACTGGTGGCAGTCGGGGCAGTAGAACTGCTGGTGCTCGGTTTCGCCGGCATGACGATTACGCTCTACGACGATACCGATGGTGTCAGGTGGGCGCTGGGGCGCATGTGGCACGTTGGGCGGAATGAAGAATGTCTCACCCTCCCGAATGACATGGTTGACGACCCCCCCATCTTCGATAGTCTGGACGCAGATGTCACCCTTGAACTGGTAGAAGTACTCCTCGGATTTGGTCTTGTGGAAGTCGTTGCGGGCGTTGGGCCCGCCAATGACCATGACGAAGAAATCCTCGCCAAGATAGAGGTACTTGTTGCTCACAGGGGGCTTGAACTCGTCAGCGTGTTCCTCGCACCACTGCTTGATATTGATCGGCGAGAGCACAGTACCTAAGACGGTCGTTGACATACCTCTATCCTCTCAGAATCAACGCCACGTGACCTCTCTACTATTTCCAATCATTGCTCGATGACGTCGAGCGAAGATTGTGCACGTAATTTCTCATCACGGAGAATGTATCTGGTAGCCCGCGCGCGTATCGATGAACATGCCGACCTAGCAATCGTATGTGCAACCGCTTTCAAGTCACCTAGCCTCGGAGTTGCATGGCGGTCGAGACGATTCCCATGTGGATCCCCCAGGGGATTATGCATGAGGGAGCTGAGGCAACGGTCACAGCGGGCTCGTGGTTGGGCAAGTCGGCAGTGCTGAAGACCAGACGAGCCCGGGGTTACAGGCATCCTGACCTCGATAGAAGGCTAACGCGCCAGAGACTCACAGCCGAGGCACGTATTCTCGGCAGGCTGCAAGGGCTTGGCTTCCCAGTCCCGTCGTTGATGGACGTAGATCAGGAGGCAGCGTGGCTCCTGATGTCTAGGATTGAGGGACGTCCCATGTACGATTCCCTGAGGGATGGAACGTCCGATGTCGAAAGCCTCGAGCGTCTAGGCTCCATAATCAGGAGTCTGCATGAGGCCGGGGTCTCACACGGGGACCTGACCACGCACAACGTGATGGTCTCCGAGGACGGGCAGTTGCACCTCATCGACTTCGGCCTAGCGCGGCAATCACCCGAGCTCGAGCACCTCGGGTTGGATCTTCAGGTCCTCAACGAGTGCCTGACTGCCAGCCACTCGGTCGTGGGGGGCGCCGTTGATGCCGTCGTGCGCGGTTACCTAGAGGGCGACAGCGCACCATCCGACGTAGAGTCCGCCAATCAGGTGATCGAGCGCTTCCAGAAGATTACGGGCAGAGTGAGGTACCACGGGTAGGTGATTGGATGAGAATTCTGTTCGCGACCGGTAACGAGCACAAGGTCACCGAAGCGGCAGCGCTGCTCCAGCCCCTCGGCCACAGGGTGTCTCCCCTCGTCGTGAACGGAACGCTCCCCGAGTTCATAGAACCCCAGTCCGATGGCCTAGAGGCCGTCGCTATGGCCAAAATCGAGCAGGCTCGCTCGATGGTCGAAGGCACCCCGCTCGTTGGTTCGGCCATCCTAGTCGAGGATTCGGGGCTGTTCATCGATGCGCTCGATGGCTTCCCGGGCGTGTATTCGTCATACATCGAGAGCACTATCGGCTTGGATGGAGTGTTGAGACTGCTTGAGGGGAGTTATGATCGCGAAGCCGAATATCGCGCCGTCGCTATTATCGACCTCGGTAGCAAAACGTTGCAGGCCACCGGTGTGTGCCGCGGACGAATCGCCGATGAGGGAATGGGCGAGCAAGGCTTTGGGTACGACCCGATCTTCATTCCAGAGGAGGGAGATGGCCGCACGTGCGGCCAGATGTCAGCATTGGAGAAATCCGCCCTCTCCCATCGCGGACGGGCCCTGAAGGGGCTGTCTGAACTCCTCAAATCCCCGTCAAAGTGAATAGACGAGTTCTTTCGTGACGTGATGGTAGCATGGCCCCGACCCCACGACTCTTCCTGATTGCCTCGATCATCGTCGCCATACCGATCTACTACGTTTTCATCGCTAGCGAGGGCCTGCTGGTGCAAATTGCGGGCGTCGTTGTAATCCTCTTCCTAGTCTCCTTGCTGCTATTCACGGGCAGACAGAATGTCATGGTCGATACTCCCAGTGTTAGAAAGGCGCCCCAGATTGACATGGTCGGAGTCATTGAGCTACCACCACCTGTTCTTGCGGAGGAGGGGGTGGGCCAGCGCAGAGAGGGGAAGCTCAGGAGAAGCAGGGGCCGGCAGGCGACCGAACCCGTGAGCCCATCTTCCCTGCCTCCACCGATTCCCATACCCATCCAGGCAGCGGCCATCGAGCTCGAAGATAGCGGGCTCCAGATGGGTGACAGCGAGACCGGACTGGCCAAAGTGTACATCGCCACCTCGGACCCAGAGTCTCAGATGGAAACCGAAGTCGAGAACTACCTAGCCCATAGGCGGGTAAAGAAGGATGAGATCCGCGATAGAATCTACCGTGAGCGTCGGATCGAGCTCGCCCGCCGGGTCGCTTCGGAGGTGAGCAAGTGGACCGAGGTTGAGGACGGCGAGGACATCTCTGGGCTACTGGAGAATCCAAATCATGGCCTCACCGTGCTCACGGAGCCCGAGGAGCCCGATCCAAGCATACCGCAGGGAATCTCCTACGTAAGGATCGATGCCAACAGGATTGTCAAGGTTAGGGTGTCCCTAGACGTACCACGCCGACCCGGAGGAACACCTGAACCAGAGTTGCCGGAGCCGACCCTCTCTATGCTCCCCCCCGACCCTCTCATGCCCCCCTCACCCTCTGCCTCAGACATGCCTCCACCACCCTCACCCCTGCCTGGTCCGCCAAACCTCCCACCACCGGCCCGCCCGGGCGAATAGCCCTGTGATATGTTGAAGCGAAAGGCGATGCTCGCCATCGCATGAGCGATGAGGTCCTCCTAGTCGAAGACGTTCCCATAGGGGGATCGAGCCCTGCTGGTGGCTCGGTCTCGGTGTGGACTCTGAACCGCCCGGAGAAGCTCAACGCCCTCAATTTGCAGTCCCATCAGGCAATCAAGGCCCAGTGTATACGCGTCGAGGCCGATGACGACGTGCGCTGTGTGGTTATCCGGGGCGCACCACCTCCAGAGCCACTCGAGGGGAAGCGCCAGAAGCCGGCTGCATTCGCTGCAGGGGCAGACATCTCGGAGTTCGTTGGCAAAACCTCGGACGACGTGCGCCCGTTCTTCGAGGACAACGCATGGGAGGCGATATGGAACCTCTCCAAACCGACTATCGCCATGGTCGATGGTTTCGCACTCGGTGGCGGCACCGAGCTCGCGCTATCGTGCGACATTAGGATCGCCTCCGATAGGGCGACCTTCGGACAACCTGAAATCAACCTCGGGCTCATTCCGGGCGGAGGCGGGACCCAGAGGCTATGCCGTCTGGTCGGCTACGGCAAGGCGATGGAGATGGTACTCACCGGAGACATGGTTTCGGCCCAGGAAGCACTTGCCATCGGACTCATCAACAAGATGGTTGGTAGGGGGGATCTCGAGACTGCCACGATGGCGATTGCCGAGTCGATGGCGAAGAAATCACCCTACACTATCGGGGTAGCCAAACGAGCAGTGCGCGCCGCTCTGGACCTTCCATTCACCGAAGGCGTCCTAATGGAGCGCTCGGAGTTCGTGGCGTTGTTCGATACGGAGGACAAGGAAGTCGGTGTAAGCGCCTTCCTCGAGCGCTCCGAGGCCGAGTGGGTCGGTCGTTAGACGAGCCCGCCCTCAATTCGCCCGATTGGATCGTCGTCGTCGGTCACGTCGATTACAATCCAGCCAGAGGCCCCAGCGTTCCTAATCATCTCGTCCTGGATGGCTCGGATTCGGTCGAGGTTGCCTAGATAGTGGGACGCTGCCCTACCGTTGTGATGCTCGCGACGCAGGATCATCTCCATGTGCCTCTCCTCATCGGACACGTTCAGAACCACCCCACAAGCAGTGCCGCCCGCTGCCCTCCAATTCTCCATGACTTTGGAGCCGGGGATTACGTGCACGCCTTCGAACAGAAGATCCCCCCCTTTCCCGAGTGCCCTGTCGATTATCGCCGACACCCCTTCTGATAGGACCGCAACCGTGGCATGCCAGTCCACGATGACGCCGCTGCCAGCAGGCTCGAAGGAAGAGCGATGCAGCGCTGGCTCCTGATCGGCGTCGAACTGGGTGCGAAGCACCTCTCGAACGGTGTCGGTCGCTGCCACCTTGCAGAAGCCCAGTGAAGATGCCACTTTGGAGGTCAGAGTGGACTTGCCTACGCCGCTCGTGCCGGTTATTATCAGTAGTCTGGACTTGCCCATGCGAACGCCTCAGCGTTGAATCGACTTGATCTCGAGGTACTCCTCGAGTCCATGGACCCCCAGCTCGCGACCGAGTCCCGAGCGCTTGTAGCCCCCGAAGGGAGCGGACACGTTGAACGCGCCGCCATTGATGCTGACCTGACCGGTACGCATCCGACGTGCAACTCGAACAGCCCGCACCTCGTCGCCCGACCAAACGCCGCCAGAGAGGCCGTAATCGGAATCGTTGGCGAGGGCGATTGCCTCCTCCTCCGTCGAGTATGTGGTAATCGAGAGGACAGGGCCGAAGATCTCCTCGCGAAAGATCGTCATTTCGGGTGTGACATCCGCGAACACGGTCGGCTTGACGTAGAATCCCCGATTCGTGCCTTCGGGCATCCCCTCTCCACCAGCGACTAGCGTTGCCCCCTCGTCGATTCCTTTGGCGATGTAGTCCGACACGCTCTCTTGCTGCCTCTCGGACACCAGAGGTCCACAGCGGTTAGCCTCGTCGAGCGGATCTCCTACTGTGTACCGACCAATCTTCGATGCGATGACCTCGATGACCTCCTCCCTCTTGTCCTCGGGGATAAGCAGCCTGGTCAGCGCTGAGCACTCCTGGCCGGAGTTGCCGAAGCAGGCGTAGATGGCCGAGCTGGCAGCCCGCTGGATATCTGCGTCGTCGAGCACGATGTTCGCGCTCTTGCCACCGAGTTCGAGCGTGACACGCTTCACGGTCGGCGCGGCGAGCTCGGTGACGCGCACCCCCGCGCTGGTGGAGCCCGTAAAGCTGACCATATCAACGCCTAGATGCCCGACCATCGTCTCGCCTATCTGGCGGCCGTGACCGGAGATGAGGTTGAACACGCCAGCGGGCAGGCCAATGTCATGGAGCATGTCAGCCAAGACGAAGGCGTTGAGGGGGGCCTCCTTGGAGGGTTTGAGAACCATCGTGCACCCCGCGGCGAGCGCCGGTGCTACCTTGCCAATGATTTGGTGGAGTGGGAAGTTCCAGGGGGTAATCATCGCGACCACGCCGATGGCCTCCTTGACTACGAGCGAGTTGCGAACCTCCTCCTCCCACACGAAG
>Ga0257111_1000427_pt1 | contig 17482 bp, 16 predicted proteins | sample LP_taG_6_FD_191567 | JGI IMG/M metagenome (GOLD analysis project Ga0257111, IMG submission 191567) | Marine microbial communities from Northeast Subartic Pacific Ocean, Canada - LP_J_2015_P26_500m | ecosystem: Environmental > Aquatic > Marine > Oceanic | place: Canada: Northeast Subartic Pacific...
TGGAAAAGAAGAAATTGGCGCTTGGAAGGATGGAAAAAAACATGGCCTTTGGACTACTTACTATGCTAACCAACAAATAAAAGATATTGGTACTTATGAAAATGGCGTCTACAATGGTAAATGGACATTCTACTATGAAAATGGCAACAAAGAAAAAGAAGGCACCCTACTAGATGGTAACGCCCACGACAAATGGATTTTTTATAATGAAAAAGGTGAAAAGACCCAAGAAGGCTTATTTGGTGAAGGCGTAAAACATGGTAACTGGATAGCATACTTTGAAGATGGGAAACTCACCGAAGGTGAATATAAAAATGGTAAAAAAGATGGAACGTGGACAAGCTGGTGGGACTATGATAAAACACGTAAAGAAATGCAAGGAACTTATAAAACTGGTAAAATGGTTGATAAATGGTATTTTTATAATAACAAAGGAAACCTGAAAGAAATTAGGTACTTCTCCCCTGTTTTTTAATTTCAATTCTTAATATTATCTCACTAACAACAGACTAGGTTTTTGTGAGATATATTTTTTATAATCAACATCAAGCAATGAATGCGGGCAAAGGGAAACATTCCCTTTTTCGAAAAATAACATTATTTATCCCCTTCATAATTTTATTTCAATATAATTGTAGTAAAAATGAAATAGTCTCTGAAACAATAACTGAAACTGTTTTTGTGACAAAAAAAGATGCTTATTTATATGGTGACGTTTTAGAAAAGAATATAATTGATGAAATACCAGCATTTATAAAAATAAAAACAAAAGAAAAAATAATATTACTAAGCAAGTCAGATAATGATAAAATATATTACAAAACAAATTTTAATAATAATCAGGGTTGGGTGGAGTCCATATATTTAGCAGAAATCAATAAAGATAAAAAGAAAAATAATAATAGCTCTCCCACTACTAAATTATCAGAAAAGAAGCCTAAGATCCTTATTAAACCAAAATTGGATAATGATATTATTAGAAAAAAACCCAATAAGAAAAAGAGGGATTGGAATTATTTTGTTCAAATCGCATCATTTAAAAATAAAAATAATGCTGATAAACTTGTTAGTGAAATAATAATACCACAGACGACTTTTTCAATAGAAAAAATAAATACAGCTGGTGGGAAATTTTTTAGAGTAGTAACAGGTATCTACAACAATAGAATTAAGACTGATAAGATTTTAAAAGCTATTAAGAACAAATATCCTTCATTAAAGCCAATAGTCAAAACAAACAAAAACACTAAAAAACCAATTACAAAGCAAAAACCCGTTTACGATAAAAATCGTAAAACTGAATATTATACGATTCAAATAAGTTCTTTTGAAAATAAAACTGCGGCTGAAAAACTAGCAAAAAAAATGACAAGGTTGGGCTATCCGTCAATAGTAAATGAGGCGTGGGTTAGGGGGAAAACTTGGTTTAGGGTTCAGCATGGTGAATATAAAATGATTGCCGAGGCAAAGCTGGTGTCGAATAAAATAAAAAATAAATTTAAATTTGACCCGTGGATATCAAATATTTACAAATAATTCTAAATTAAACACGTACGACATACTATTGGCTAAACAATGGGATTAATAAAAGAAAGAAAAATAAAATGAAATATGTATACAGTTTTGGTGATGGTAAGGCAGATGGTAAAGCAACCATGAAAAATTTACTTGGTGGGAAAGGTGCAAATCTGGCAGAGATGAATTTATTAGATATCCCGGTCCCTCCCGGGTTTACACTTACTACAGAAGTGTGCACTGAATATTATAATAATAATGAGGCGTTTCCAGATGGATTAGATAGTGAGGTGTCTGAATCTATTGTTACTGTTGAAAAAATAATGAACGCAAAATTTGGTGATAATAATAACCCCCTTCTCCTTTCAGTTCGCTCAGGAGCAAGACAGTCTATGCCGGGGATGATGGAAACTGTCCTAAATGTTGGATTAACCAGTAAAACGATTCCAGGCTTAATAAGCAAAACAAATAATCCAAGGTTTGTGTATGATGCATACAGAAGACTTATAACAATGTACGCTGATGTTGTAATGGAAAAAGCAGTCGGGATTGAGCCAAAAGAAGGTGAAGGTATAAGGAAAAAACTTGAGCACCACCTGGCTTCACATAAGAAGGAACATAACCTAAAAAATGATACAGATTTATCCGAAAATGACTGGATCTCTGTTGTAGAAATATTTAAAAAAGAAATTAAAACTAGCCTTGGGAAAGATTTCCCAGATGATGCTAACGAACAACTATGGGGCGGGATTGAAGCTGTTTTTAAGAGCTGGAATGGCGCAAGAGCAATCAGTTATAGAAAAATAGAGAATATACCAGAAAAATGGGGAACCGCTGTTAATGTTCAAACCATGGTTTTCGGGAATACTGGAGAACAGTCCGCCACTGGCGTCGCCTTTACAAGAAACCCTGCTACTGGTGAAAATAGATTTTTTGGTGAGTGGCTTACAAACGCTCAGGGTGAAGATGTGGTAGCAGGCCTTCGCACCCCTAACCCTCTCAACGAAGACACTAAAACAAAAGATACAAAAAATTTGCCCTCTCTAGAGGAATTAATGCCTGAGATCTATAATCAACTATACGATATTAGAATAAGGCTTGAAAAACATTACTCAGACATGCAGGATATTGAATTTACAATTCAAGATGGAAAATTATGGATGCTACAAACCAGAGTAGGTAAACGTAATGGTGTAGCCGCAATAAAAATAGCTGTTGATATGATGAATGAAAATATGATTGATAAAAATACAGCCCTAATGAGAGTTAATCCAAACCAGCTAGATGAGTTGTTGCACCCTACTTTAGATAAAAAAAGTGAACAAAAAGCAACAATATTAACAAAAGGTCTCCCCGCGGGACCAGGTGGAGCAAAGGGAAAGGTTGTTTTTACAGCAGATGATGCCGAGGCTTGGAAGGCCAGAGGTGAAAAAGTAATTCTTATTAGAGAAGAGACCTCCCCAGAAGATGTTCATGGGATGCACGCGGCTGAAGCAATATTAACAGCAAGGGGTGGAATGACATCTCACGCAGCTCTTGTTGCCAGAGGATGGGGGAAATGCTGTATTGTTGGTTGTAATGAATTAAATATTTCTGTCGAAAAAAAAGAAATGAGTGTCGGTGATATGGTGGTAAAAGAAGGAGAATGGGTTACAATGAATGGAACAATAGGAAAGGTCTATCTTGGGCAATTAGATCTTACCCCCACTGATCCTGACAAAAACCTTGAGTATAAAAAATTAATGACCTGGGCAGATGAAACTCGGAAACTAAAAATAAGGACGAACGCTGAAAGCCCAGATGATGCTAGACAGGCGATTAAATTTGGAGCCGAAGGGATTGGCCTTTGTAGAACGGAACACATGTTTTTTGATGAAACTCGTATTCTTGCAATGAGAAAAATGATTCTATCTGATAATGAAAAAGATAGAAGAGCAGCCGTAATGGAGCTTTTACCTTTTCAAAAAGAAGACTTCAAGGGAATCTTAAAAGCAATGGAAGGGAAACCAGTCACCATAAGATTGCTTGACCCACCACTTCATGAGTTTATTACCTTAAGCGATGAACAAATAATTGAATTAGCATCAAGTATTGGAATTGATAAATCTATTGTTAAACAACGAATTACGAGCCTTCACGAGCTAAACCCAATGCTAGGGCATCGTGGCTGTAGACTTGGTATTGCCTATCCTGAAATAACCGAGATGCAAGCGTGTGCAATATTAGAGGCAACTGCAGAGCTAACAAATGAAGGTGTTAAGGTTCTTCCAGAGATCATGATTCCTCTAGTAGGCACAGTTACTGAATACACTAATCAAGAAAAAATTATACGGGAAGTGGCAGCAACTATCGAAAAACAAAATGGGATAACATTAAAATATCTCGTTGGGACAATGATTGAGCTACCAAGGGCTTGCTTAACAGCTGATCAAATTGCTGAGCACGCAGAGTTTTTCAGTTTTGGAACAAATGATTTAACCCAGACCACCTACGGCTTTAGTCGTGATGATATCGGATCTTTTTTACCAGACTATTTAGATAGAAATATATTATCAGGAGATCCTTTTCAAAGTCTTGATGTTCAGGGGGTCGGAAAACTGGTCTCGATGGCAGTTCAATATGGTAGAGGGGTTAAGCCTTCGCTTAAAATAGGTATATGCGGTGAACATGGAGGAGACCCTAAGTCTATACATTTTTGTAAAAACAATGGACTCGACTATGTCAGCTGCTCACCCTATAGAGTCCCCATCGCTAGACTTTCAGCTGCTCAGGCGGAATTAATTTAGAATATAAAAAAGCCCCGTCAAAAGGCGGGGCTTAATAACTAAAAATAGTTAAAGTGTCATAAAAATCACTACTATTCAACCATTTCTCCACCACCCATCATATCGGCAAGATTAAATGCACCATCTTTTTCCATCTGTTTAGCAGATGTTACAATAATTTTTCTAGCATCATCAACCTCACGCTTAGGCTGTGGTCCTTCAACCGGCTCAAACATAGCTTGTTTCTTTTGTGGCAGATTCCCTATTACTTTGTCAATAGTTTCTTGTTCTACTCCTTTCATGGCCATCGCTAATGCATCAAGCTCAACACTATTCATTAGATCGCGTAGGATCCCATCTGGGAAGTTAGCTAGTATGTCTTCAAACGTAAGAACAAGTATTTTCACATCTTTATATAGTTCTGGGTTTTCATTCTGCAGTGTCTGCATATATCTTTCGCCTTCATCAGCATCCATCTCACCAATTAAATCTGCTATCTCTTTCGCACCACCTCGTGAAAACTCAATAGGCTTTGGTAAATAAGAACCCTTTTCTTTAAGTTTTGCAGCTACTTCTACAATGGCCTCAAGTGGTATATCTTGTAGACTACCTAGTTCGATAAGAGTTTTTCCTTTTTCCTCAGGCTCCATTCGCTCAAGAATTACCATTCTTTTTCCTGGTTCTAACTGTGCTAAGGCAATTGCTATTACAGGCACATCTTCATTAGCTAATAAAGCAATAAGCTGCTCATCCGTCATTTTTGCTAAAAACTCAAACGGTTTAATTGGCCCTTCTTCTTCTTCGCTTCCTTCTTCTTGGAATTGCTCACTAAGAAATCCAAAATAAAATTCTTCCATTATTCGTCTCTTTACGGTAAAAGAAACCTCATCCATTTCACGAATTGTAGCACGGATTTTTCTAATCTCTGTCCGAGAAAGACCTTTTATTAGAGACATTGCCAAACTCTCTCCTAATACAGTAAAAAGAATGGACACTTTGTGAAGCCCTGATAGGCGGTTATAATCAGTAATCATATCTTAACCTCTATTCCTATTTTTCTTTCTCTTCAGTTGCTTCTTCATCTTCGCTATCGCCAGAAGCCTCTGGCTCTGCTTCAACCGGCGGCGCTGGCTCAGGCTGTTCTAACCACTCTTTCACAATAGTGGTAGTACGATCAGGCTGACCAACACTCATTGACACAACCGACTTTCGAATGTCATTAATCTCGCTACGAACCACAGAAGGGTCATCGTCGCTTGAAGGTGGCGATGAACTTTCTTCAGATTTTTCATTATTGCTTTCAGCGCTAGATGATTGCTCAGCCTGAGGTGCAGCTGGCGTTACTACAGGCTCCTCAGACTTAGATGCTGGTTCTTCGGTTTTTTGCGCTGGTTCTAAATTCTTTTCTTCTTTTTTGGCCTCTTTCTTTCTTGGTCTTCTTGGTCTTCTTGGTGGAGGAGGCATCATCCACGGAGGGACAGGGGCTTGCCTGTTATTATTTCTTAGCATAACAAATATTAATGCAACTAATAAAAGAAACACTAATGCGCCAAGAGCGATTAATATTATTGCGGTGTTGCCACTTTCTTTTTCCATGTTCTCATGGAGCCTATCTAGCTCGGCTTGAACATTATCTAGCTCACGAATTTTATCACCTATCTCTTTTTCACGTTCTTCCTTTTGTTTTTCTCTGTCTGCCATTTTTTCCTGAATATTACGCTTCGCTATAACTTCTTCATCTTTAGAATTTTTTGATACCGCTGTCTGCAAAGATTTAGCTAAATCATCAAGCTCACCACTTAGATTAGCATATCGGAGAGAGTCTATTCGTTCTTGTTTGCTAATACTCTTAAGGCTGTCTCTGCGCTCAGAAGACTTTAACATATTCCTAAGTGCAATAATTTCATCATTAAGTTTTTTTAGCTTTAGAGAATCACGCAACAGCATTTCTTTTTTCTCTTGAGCATAGGCGTTGTTTTTTGCCTGTTGCTCAAGCTGTGATATCTGACCCTCAAAAAACTTGCGATCTTCTTGTCTTCTTACCGACTCTTCATCTCTATAACGTGTTAAATCGTCTTTCCATGTTCTGTCTTGGCTATTTTCTTCTATCTTTCGCTTTTGTTCTAAGAGTTCAATCTTCTCTGCAATGTTTTTTAACATTATCTGTTCGGCTGAACGTTGGTCTCTTTTTTCTCTAAAACTTGCGGTCATAATCGTGAGCTTGTCTCCTCTGTTTCTATCAAACTTTGAAGCGGCCATTGTAAGCTGACGGATATTTTCAATTAGTTCTGGTGCTGCTCCTTCTTGTAATATTAGACTAATATACATTTTCTTTATTTCAGCTCTAGATGGTCTGGTTCTTGACAGTACTTTGTCTACACGATGCTCGTTAGACTTAACACCTGAGGGAGTCACTTCAATAGGGTCTTTTGTATCAACTGAGATCACTGGAGGGGTTGGCTTATCATATTTTTTAGACTTTTTATTACCAGATTTGGTAAAATCCATTTCAAACCCTGGAATAGGTAGCCCTACAGAGTAAGAAGATTTTTCTATATTTTCTTCTACATCAATAGATTGTTTTATGCTGGATAAAGATTTATCTGTTTCAGTAGCCGTTGAGGGCACTGCTGCAACTGTTTTTTGAGTTTCTCTTTCAGCAAGGACAGTGATCTGCTCTTCTACCTTATCACTAATCTCAAGATCAACATCAACATTAATAACATACTTATTATTGTCAACAATCTTAGAAAGAGCATCCCGCACTCTTTCTCTAATGTTATTCTCAACCATAAGTTTTTGTGCAAGATATCCAGAGCCCTGACCAACTAAAAGTCCGGCTAACGATAAAATCGCAAGCTTCTTTGTTATAGATTTAAATATTTGTCTCATAAAATACTCCTCGGTATGTATTTACTCCTCATAGCTTGTTGCTGACCGCCCCTTACCATGATGTGGCGGATTTAAAAAAGTTATTTGAATTCTTCTATTAAGTGATTTCATTTTTTCAGTCTTATTTAATTCTAACACTGTTGGCAACACAACCCCTGATTTAGTCTTGATTGGTTCATCCCACGTTAATGTAAGAGGATTCCACATAGGATTAGCTTTTTTTACGCTATCAAGTCCATGAGGTGCCCAAGGCCCGTATCCAGCTGCTAAAAGCCGTGGCGCTGGGATACCTTTTTCAATCATATATCTAACAACACTGGCTCCGCGAGCAGCCGAAAGCTCCCAGTTCGTTGCAAAATTCTTTCTCCACTTTTTTGGCATCCTATCCGAGTCAGAGTGTCCAGCAACCTCAACCTGAAAAGGACTATTTTCAATTTTTGGAATTATTTCCTCATCTAAAAGTCCTTTTAGCTCGTCTTTCATTGATGCCTTACCAATTGGGAATGCGTAGTCACCTTTTATATTTACAATTAAACCTTTTGAGCTCGTTTGAATATCAATAGGCGGATCACCCTTAGGGCTTTCTTTTTTCATTTCCTCAATCGTTTCTTCTATTTCTTTTTTCATTTCAGCTAGGTTTTTTATTGGCTCAAACTCTCCTTCTAGCTCAGCTTTCCCAGATGATTTTATTTTACTCCCAAGAGATTTTCCTTCAGAGTTGGACATTTCCTGTAGTTTCACAGGGTCCATAGTAGAAATAGCTGCGAGAAGTACAAAAAATGCAAAAAGAAGGGTCATCATGTCTGCAAAGGTACCAAACCATCCCGGTAATCCTTCTTCGACAGAGTCAGCTCCAGCTACAAACCCTTTCTTATAACCATTTTTAAATTCTGGACTAGCCATATATAAATCTTAGCCTTCTGTTTTCCACTCGCCAGGAGGAATAAATGAATTTAATTTTTCACGTACGATAAGAGGATGTTTCCTCTGATGAATGAGCCTCGCAGCCTCCACCAAAAGAGATGCTGACATAGACGTCTGTGTTGTTTTGTTTCCCATTTTATCTGCCATTGGAAGAAAAAAGAGGTTTGCAAACACTGCTCCATATAGCGTTGTAATAAGTGCAGCAGCCATACCACCACCAAGATTGTCTGCACCACCTTCACCGCCAAAACCAGCTAACATAAGCACAAGACCAATAAGTGTCCCAACCATGCCCCACGCGGGTGCTAGGTCGCCCATTGATTTTAACATGGATTTTTGTACGTTCTCTCTTTTTTCCCTGTATTCGATCCTTGTTTCCATAATCTCAGTAAGTTCCTCAAGAGAATAACCGTCAACAACCATTTGGACGCCATCTTTAAAAAAATAATTATTAATACCATCAACAGCTTTTTCAAGATCTGCTGCGCCCTTACGGCCCACATCAGCAACCTCTACTGCCTCATCAACTAGTCCACCCATTTTATCATCTGCTGGTTTTAGTACCGCGCTAATAGCCTTACCTAATGCAACAACGTGTGGCATTGGGAATGCAACAAAGATAGACGCAATCATACCACCAAACACAATTCCAAAACTAGGCGCTGATAGGAAGTTTCCGAACCCGCCTGCAGACCCCTCAACAAAAAGAGCATAGGCAATACTGCCAATCATAGCAGCAAGACCGAGTATAACACCTATAATTAATGCAATATCCATAAATTACTCCTCAAATAAATTAGCTTCTTTTAGGCGGTTCTCATGAAGCGCCTTTAAAATATTTCTGACATCATCATACTCAGGATCTAGCCTCAAAGATAGGTTCCAGTTTATTGTGGCTCTTTGAACATCACCAAGCTTGTAATATATAGAACCACGCCTAGCGTAAGCTAAAGCCAAATCAGGTTTTAGTTCCAATGATAAATCTACTTCTTTTAGCGCCTCACGAAAGTCGCCAGCATAGAAATATCGAAGACTTCTAGATAAATGTCTCATAGCTTCATTCATGTTTTTGTCAGACACATTCTTACCAAGCTTTAACTGCTTTAGTGAGTCAACAAGAAACTGTGATTCCTGTTCAAGTGCAGAAAGCCGAACCATAAGATTACGCATTTCATTATTCATCATAGACATAGAGTCTCTCAGAGATAAAACTGTGTAATCTGCCATCGCAATCGTTGAGTCCATATAGGCTGGAACAGATCCATCACCAGGAATAGGCATCTGGCCATAGGGTAAAGGCTGTCCAGATGGCCCGCTTGAAGGCGCTCTAGTAGCGCCACCGATTCTTGGAACTGCCATGTCAAACCCAATAGAAAAACCTGGATGTCCTGTCCAATAGCGGGTTTTCCAACTTGGGAGACGTTCTATGTGGGTGAACCCAAGGTTCAGGCGGTAATCCGAGGTAAGGGGGATGCGGAGTCCCACATTGACACCTGTCCCATCGAATTCACCCACAATATCCATTCCACCAGTTCTACCGAAGTAGGGTGTTTTCAATAAGAATCCAACAAAAACTCCCGCATTAGCTGTTTGTGCTGAATCACTTACTACTTTGACACTATCCATCGGTCCAAGACCACCGGTCCCGAATCCCATAAATGTGCTCATTTTATAATCACCTAAATCTTTTTCACTGGCTAAAACCACAAAGAAAGATAATAAATCAGTATTTAAACTGAGCATTTGTTCTTCATTTTGATTATTCTGGAACACAACGTCCTGCAGTCCGGCTGAAAGTGAAATATCGTTATAGGTAAAAATTCTTTGTTGAAAATGAAAACCAAATTCCACTTGAGGGGCATACTGTGATTTTGAGATTAAATCTAACGATGTCGTGTCACCTCCTTGCACAGCTGAAAAACCAGCTGTAAAACCTTTTCCAAACTCCATATCGAAATAAACACCCTTGGCTGTATTGATTGGATCAAAATTATGAAGCTCAACTCCAAAGCCTGTTCTAAAAACATAGGGGGCTTTTTGAACGCTCGAAGTTGGCACCCGCATCATCAAACCTGGTCGTGTATATACAATACGTGTAGAAGCAAGAATTAGGTTGCAAAAAACAATTGAGAGTATAATTATATTATATTTTCTATTCACTTTGATTAAATATTGTTTATTTCCGCTTGTGCAAGACCTACATATTCGCTGTCAGGATAAATACTAACTAAAGACTTAAAGATTTCTTGAGCTTTATTGTTCATCCCTATATTGCGATATATCAGCCCCTGTTTTATTAGAACTAAATCAGAATATTTAGTGACTCCAACTTCAGACAATTTATTTAAATGAATTAAAGCTTGTTTATATCTACCAACCTGCTCATATGACTCTGCTAGCAAAAGTAGAATGTTCCCAGATGTTCGTTTATTCGCTTCTATTAAAGAAAGAGATTTAAAATACTGAATACATTTTGCATATTCTTCATTATTGTAAGAAATCATGCCAGAGGCATAGGTTCCCTCGTCAAACCCTAAAGATTTATAAATAATATTTTCAGTTTTGTCTACAGGAAAATCTGCTTCAATTATATCTATGCTAACATGGTCATTTTCTATGGGGGCAGAAACTTCAGCCATTGGCTTAGTGTCAATAATATTTTTATAATCTATGGTAATGATTTCAGAATTTAATTTTTGGTTTAAACTAATAACTTGATCTCTCAATCTAGAGTTTTCTATTTTTAGAGTTTCTAGCTTTGATACAAAAGACTTTTCTATAGCAGAGACGTGGTCATTAATTTTATCTAATGAAGAAAACATTTCAGAAGTAGTAGCCATATAGATAGACCTGGTTTCTTTATTTTTCACAACTTTTTTGTTATTGATATCAGGAGATGGCTTTATTAGCTGCCTGGTCATTTTCTCTGATCCGCTTTTTGGCGCAATAGCAATGCCCATATCCAAAAAGAACACATCCTCGCTGGTTGTCTGACAATAAACAACTGCTAAAGAAAATATTAAAATAGTATATAAAGTTCTATACATTACTAGGTTCCAATATATTCTATTGGTACTCCTCCCAATCAATTACATATGAATAGCCAATAAAGGATCCAAAATCTTGAGGAACGTAAAGCTCAAACTTTCCTAGAGCACCAGGCAACAGGCTCGCGTCTGATACAATCCCACTGTCAAACGTATTATATGAACCAGCAATAAATGTTGTAAGTGTTCGAGTTTCTCCACTCCAGTTTTTACGAAAAACGAAGTCAACCTTTACAAAATCAGCTCGGCGCCCTCCAATATTTTTTATTTCACCATTAAAAACAATGTTGCCTTGGCTATCTTTCTTTTCAGATATATTACCCATCAACACACAATTAGCAGAAAATTTCTGGCCCATATCTCTATCAGAAACACTAGAGGAAGTGTATCTGGGGACAGTGAGCTTTGGCATGGGAGGGGGAGCATAACTCTCTCTAATCTGCTCCGGGACATATTCTTGCTGATCTTCTGTAATAACATTATCAACAATACGAACAACCTCTTCGCGCTTTATAATCAGATATCCAATAAGCGTTTCAACTTTTAATGATTTATCATCTTGGTACACAATTTTACCAAAAACTGTACTACCATTTTTGAGAATTATTTCTTTTGAATAAATTGTTAGTGGGTTAATCCACATCTTGCTCAAGGCCCTTAAATCATCCATTTCTCTGGTTAGATGTTTAAACTCAGCCGTCAATTTTTTTATCTCAAAGTTTAGCTCGTTTAAAATAAAGTCATTTGAAGCGCCTCCACTGGCTCCGGCAGTTTGTGGGACTGGAACTAGTGTCGCAACCGCCTGAACTGGCGTCTCCACTACAGATCCACCAGATGCAATAGCCTCAGGAGCTGGAGCTGGCGTTTCACTAGAGGCCGCTGCTATTTTAATTTCTAAACCCTCTAAATCTCCAGTTATAGTAAGAGTTTCTGTGTGCAGAACCTTCTTCTTTTTCAATATCTGTAGAGAGTATTCTCCACCTAGAACCTTTTTAATTTTAAAAGATCCTTTTTTATTGGTTTTACCATCATAAGATTTTTCACCAGAAAGTTCTAGCTTAACCTTTTTCTTTGGCTCACCATCAGGTCCAATCACTGTTCCTGATACAGTAAATTTATCTGCAGCCATGGACACAGTGTGCCCAATGAGCAACAGAACAGTCAGCGAGTATACAACTCGCCTATTAAAGCTCAATTGCGATCTCATTTTATACCTCGGATTTTTAAGTCACTCAGCATCTATTATTTCTGAGTGGGAGCAATTTTACCTAATAATCAATCGCGTGTCAAGAAATTATAAGTTTTATATAATTTTCGTCTTTTTGTGATAATAAAACTATAGTTTATTTCCAAAAAGAATCTAATTTATTCTTCCGCTCTTTAGCGAGTTTATGTCTTTTTTCTGCTTCAGTTCTAAGTTTATTGTCAAGCTCAAGAGACAATGCTTTTTCATATGATTCAAGTATAAGATCAAAGTCGGTCTCTCCTAGCTTGGTATACGCAATCGCCATCCAGTAAAATGGCTCACCATTTTTAGGGTATAATGTTGCGGCCTTTGAGTATTTTTCAATCGCGTCCCACATGCCATTCTTGTTTCCTTTTTTAACTAAGGCGTTCCCATCAGCTAATAGCAGCCCATATTTTGACACAACATCGCTAGTGTTTAGTTTAGTTGCTTTTTTAAAATAGCCGGCCGCTGATATATAATCAGCTTGCTTCCTATATTTTTCAGCTACTCTATTGTTAGCAGAGACTAGTGCGTCTAATATATTAACATCATTCTTTTTTTTTCCAAGCAGAGAATCTTGTATAGATAATAGCTCTTCAGGGTTTTCAATGCTCATCTTTTTGTAGGCGTTCCCTGTACAATCACAAACAAATAACACAATAAGTATAGATGTTAACAATCTGGTATATATTTTTATCATACTATCACCTCCCGCTACCTACCATAACCATATATATGTAATTGCAGAATTATTTCTACCAAAATCATAGTCATCAGGCTGGTTACATTCACTTCTCATATCAACGGCATTTTTATTAAACATATCATAGTCTTCACCATAGATTACACCCTTGAAACGACCTTCTTGATAGTGACACCATTCTCGAACAGTTTTACGGAGTTTCCCAGATCCGTGGCCGGTAATTACCTTAATCACTTTTACTTTATTTTCGTATGCACACTGGCTTACGGTTGTTTCCAAAATTGATATTGCATCATCGGGAAACTTTCCATTGTGACCTATATCTATAACTTTTAAATATTGTTCCTCCATTATACATAAATTTTAATATCTTTGCGCCAACTTTCAGTCTGATTTATATTAATAACAATGGAAAAAATTACTTTAGGTCAAACCAACGAGCAGGTTTCAGTTATTAGCCTGGGTACCTGGTCATATGGAAAAGAAAATACTTCTGGCGGATCCAACGTAGGCTGGGCTAATCAATCCGATCAAGACTCCAAGCTGGCATTATTAAAAGCATATTCATGTGAGATAAATCACTGGGACACAGCAGATGTGTATGGTGAAGGACACTCTGAAAAAGTTATTGGTTCTATGTGGGGAGAAATTCCTCGAAATAAAATTTTTTTAGCTTCTAAAGTTGGGTGGGATATGGGCCCTCATAACCACTGGTACCATCCTGATTATATGAAAATAAAAATGGAGAGATCTCTAAAATATCTCAAAACTAACTGTGTTGATCTTATGTACTTGCACCACTGCAACTTTGGTAATAACAATGAATACCTGGATGATGCGGTTGAAATGATCTACCGTTTCAAAGAGGAGGGTAAAACAAGGTTTATAGGTTTATCTGATTGGTCTTCAGGAAAAATATTAAAATTCATGGATATAGTCACCCCTGATGTTGTACAGCCCCTATATAATGTTTATGACGATAAATATGTAACATCAGGATTAAAACAGCATGTAAAATCGAATAATATAGGGGTCTGTTATTTTTCGCCAATAAAACATGGCATTCTGACTGGTAAATATGATCAGGTAAAGAAGTTCCCCAAAGGTGATTTCCGTAGAAACGTAAAAGAGTTTAAAAATGCTGACTTTATAGATAAAATGAAATCAAATAAAGAAAAAATTAAAAACAGATTTTCAAATACTAATTCTGACCCTGTCTTGCATGCTCTGCTTGGGGCAATACTATATGATAACCCGACAGCATGTGCTCTTCTGGGCCAAAGAAATGATAAACAAGCAACCGCAGCTGGCCAATTAGGAAAAAGACTTTCAGAAGAAGATGCTCTCTGGGTTCTCTCTCTTTACAGGGATTGATTATGGGTCTATTTCTTAAATTGGAAACGTTTGTATACAAAAACCTTGTTGTACCACTTCAGGGGAAACATACGTTTGACTTTGTAGACAATTATTATCAAAGGGGTCAAAAAGTACTCGATTTTGGCTGTGGGATTGGGTCAAATTCAAAATTGTTTCACTCAGATGATTATATAGGTGTCGAGGTGGATGAGAGTAGAGTTATCAGCTCAAGGATAAAATATCCTAACAAGCGGTTTGAACAAATATCTTTTATTTCTAGAGAAGATGATAAAATCCCTTTTGAGAACAATTCTTTTGATCTTATTTTTATTTCACTCTGCCTTCATCATATCGACTCCGCAACATGTAAACTATTATTAAAAGAATTTAGTAGGGTGTTAAATCATAGCGGCCGGATCATTGGTATTGAGCCCTCTATTTTACCAGGTAAATATTTTTCCAATATATTTATGAATATTATTGACGCAGGCGACTACATTTTGCCAACAGAAGAATATAAAAAAATATATGCTAGTGAATCCTATGATACAAAAGATATTAATATAGTAAAAACGTTTGGCTACCATCTTTGGCAGTATACTTCAAAGCCAAACAGTAATAATTCAACCGTTTATCTAGGTTCAAGAACAAATTATAGAAAGCTGATCAAGCCCCTGCACTTAACTAGCCTATACGGGAAATGGGTTTTACTGCTGTACCTAGTATATATAATCATAGGCCCTCTGATTAATTAGTTTACGTGATCAGGAATTATAAGACTGAAAGGGGCTACTAAAGCATTAAAATAATCGCCTTCTTTGTTCTTCATCTGAAAGAATCCATGCATAACCCCAAATGGCGTCTTTATAGGGCAATAGCTTGAATATTTAAACACCTCTTTTGGCTGTATAATTGGCTTTAATCCGACTACCCCGGGACCTCTAATTTCCTCAACGTGTCCGTTGCCATCTGTTATATGCCAGTATCTTGATAGCAACTGTACTTCATTAGCCTGCCCGTTCTTTATTGTCACATTATACGAAAACATATAGATAGGAATCTCAGATGAGGATCTGTCTTTGATAAAGGTTGTTTCAACCTTAATATTTATATTATTGTTTTTCATGACATATAATTAAAGGTCTTTAACTATTTCGGTAATGGGGTTTTTAATTATGTTTAAAGTTTCTCCGACCAAAATTGGACTCGAATCTTTGTTATAATCTAATAATTTTTTACGACCTACCTTAGTTTTAGTCAAAAGTACATTCTTCATTTTTTCTCCCTCGTGAATTTCATATTCTCTAGGTTTAATCACCTTACCACTTTCATCTCTGATACTTTTGGACTTTATTTCAATTTTATCATTAAAAAGATGTAGTCTTAGTTTTATATCTATATTGTGTATCTCTTCTTCTTCATTGTAACTGATTAATATTTTTTGGACATACTTTTGGAGTATTTCTTTTTTATCATTTATATCTTTTAACTGATTCCACCTATTAACTTTTTCTTTATAGATGTTTAACCAATCTACCCAATTATTATTTTCACTTAATTGGTCAATCATTATTTTTGTATCATTAATCTTGTTGTCCAAGTCTGATATTTTATCTTGACATAATTTTAATAAATCCTTGAAATCCTTGTCATCTTTGTAAACATCATTAACATAAAACTTCCAAAGTTTCTTTTGTTTCTTCTTTTGTTCAGTCCTTTGTTTTTTAAATAGTCTTTTCTCTTTTCTGATTTCCTTCAATTGTTTTTTTACTAAGTCCTCCCCCTGTTCACCTTCAATTTTTAATATAGTTGATTTCTTCATTTCTCTGAGGACTTTACTATTTCTAATTGTACCTATAACCTCATTCCAAACAAGATTATCTAGTCTATCTATATTGACAGATTTATTTCTATTGGTATCACAACACTTTTTCTGTGGTCTTTTATTCCCCATTTCCTTTGTACCACAATAATATATGTTCTCGTGTTTTTTTAGATTTTTTCTCCCTCTCATCCTATAACCACAAATACCACAATATAAAAAGGAACTCAAAAGATATGAGTGTTTCTGTCTTCTGATTTGTTGTGTTTCATTTTTATATTGTAAAAACCTATTATTAACTAATGACCAAATCCTTTTATCTACGATAGGAACAACATTAAGTCTATGTGTAATACCAGTTTTACTATCTTTGTAAGATGTCTCCCCTATATATAAGGTGTTCTGTAGGATATTCCTTATTGTCCCTAATCCCCATTCATGTTTACCCCACGGTGATTTAATTCCCTCACTTAATAAGTAAGATTGTATTTGAAGGGTTGTCTTCCCTTTGGAAAACATATGAAAGATATGTCTGACAACATCTCCCTCACTCTTATTCACTTTTAATTTTTTACCGTTACCTACTTTGTATTTATCATAACCATATGGTGTAATTGATAAAACATAATATCCATCATTAAACCGTTTTATTTTAGAATCAATACTTTTACGAATTTGAGTTCTGATTGTTTCTTGATTAGTCATCACTCTAATCATATCAACCAGTCTTGTCCCAAAATCTTCCAACTTTTTCACACTACCATTTTTACCTTTATAAAGTGTGGTATCATTATTTATTAACAAATTACTAATGTATGGATGGTCTACATCATTTCTTGTTAATCTCGTTTCTTCATCAATCCAAATGTGTTTTACATATCCATCTACTACATTATCCATTAATTCAGTAAATAATGGTCTTTTTTCAAGATATGGTTTTAATCCACTACCTTGTTCTTCAATGACAACAGGAGTGAGTCCCAACATTTTAGATACCTCACGACCTCTGTCACTTTGTACAGATAGTGATACACCATTCTCAGATTGGTTTGAACTACTCACCCTACAATAAATGTGTAAGGTTTCTTTTTTACTCATTACTAACTCCTTCAAGTAATTCTAATATTTCTTCTAATTCTGTTTTGATTTCAGTTAAGGATATAACCTGTGAATTATTTTTTATTTTTTTCATCTTTATTTTTACGTTTTTGTTTTTTGTACCAATTCATA
>Ga0257111_1000428_pt1 | contig 17471 bp, 15 predicted proteins | sample LP_taG_6_FD_191567 | JGI IMG/M metagenome (GOLD analysis project Ga0257111, IMG submission 191567) | Marine microbial communities from Northeast Subartic Pacific Ocean, Canada - LP_J_2015_P26_500m | ecosystem: Environmental > Aquatic > Marine > Oceanic | place: Canada: Northeast Subartic Pacific...
GTGTGGCTTAAGTATTACATTATAATCTTTGGTATAATCTCCAAGCCGCATACCCATCTTTTCGATAGAGCTAGGATAAAAAGTAGGCGCAAATAATATTGTTTTTCTTGAAGAATCAAGGCCAAGATTTTCCTTCAGCTGATCCGATTCTGGTGCTGAACCATTAAATAATGGATCAAGTTTAATGAAACCAGTTAGAGCAAGATGTGTCTTGATCCCATAATCTCTGAGTTGATTTACTCGGTATTCACCCTCAACAAATCTGAGGTCTAAACGTTGATGATTATCTCGCCAGTAGGATGGTTTGACGCCAATACCATGATAAATCATCCCAACGAGGGTATTATCACCTACAAATGAATCAAGATCATACCTAGACCAGCCACAGATAAACACATCTAAATCTAAATCACGAATTTTTTTTGCACGTTTTTTTTCATTCGTGTCAAAAACGAATGTTCCTGGACGTTTTTTTAAAATAGCAGAACAGATATCAATCTCTTCTTTTCTGTTTTTGCTGCAGGTAGAGTAGTAAACCTTAAACCTATCATCTTTTTCCAACAGGTCGATCAGTGGGTCAAACTGTGGAAGGTGGTAAAGATGGTATGCATCAAAGAGAATAGAAATCTCATTAGCCATAATTGTATTACTTCTTGAACTGTTTGTTGTACAGCCTGGTATATATACCTTCCTGGCTTAATAATTCTTGATGGGTTCCAGAGGCAACAATCTGGCCAGAGTCCATAACCAAAATAGAGTCAGCATTTTCCACTGTGGTAAGCCTGTGTGCGATTACCAGCACCGTCCTGTCAGCCATAAGATTATCAATAGCTGTCTGAACCAGATGCTCAGACTCTGTGTCCAATGATGATGTGGCCTCATCCAGGATTAATATTGGCGGATTTTTTAATATACCTCTGGCTATAGCGATTCTTTGTCTCTGTCCGCCGGAAAGGCGAACACCTTTTTCACCGATTATTGTTTCAAATCCCTCTGGCTGCTCTTTAATAAAATCAAGCGCATTAGCATTCTTGGCCGCCACTTCCAGACGCTTATCACTCACACTTTGCAGACCATACTTGATATTAGACCCTATGGTATCATTAAACAATATAGTCTCTTGAGATACAATCCCCATTAGCCTACGAAGAGAGTTAATCTCTATATCTTTAATATCAACATCATCTATCGTGACTGAACCGTCTACCACATCATAAAACCTTGGAATCAGGTCAGCAATAGTTGACTTCCCCGAGCCACTTGAGCCTACAAGCGCAGTCACTGTTCCTTTTTTCATATTAAAAGAAACATTCTTTAACACGCTGTCTGTACCATCATAGTTAAAGCTTACATTATTAAAACAAATCTGATCATTGAGCTCGCTTATGGTTGTTGCGCCTGGCTTTGATTTAATTGATTCTGGAGTCTCTAACACTTCAAAAACTCGATCAGCAGAGGCCAACCCTTTTTGTAGTTCAACGATTACATTGCTCAGATTACGAATTGGCCCAAGAACACTGAATAAAATTAAAGTAAAACGAATAAAGTCCTCAGAATTCATATTCTGCGCCACAAGAACATCATGCCCCCCAATCCACAACAAACAAACCCCAATAAATGCACCAATCATCTCTATTATTGGAGATGAGATAAGACGAAGCTTTGCTCTTCTAAATATTAACTGATAGTAACGTTCCTGCTCACTGGTAAATCGATCTGTCTCAAAAGACTCCATCGAAAAAGACTTGACAATCCTGATCGAGTTTAAATTCTCTGCCATAATGCTCATAATACGAGCAATCTTCTCAGCCGTTCTCTTGGATTTTCTTCTGATGCTTCTTCCAATTAAAATCACAATCGCTCCGGATAAGGGAATAATAATAATTGCAATAAGAGCAAGTTTTAGGTTAATAATCAAAAGAAGGAATACAAAAAGAATAATATTTATTGGCTCAACAAAAAGTTTATGAAAGCTTGCTCCAAATGCCACGCGCATGTTTGAAACATCATTTAAAACGATGGACGATAATGCACCTGATTGGGACTTGTCAAAATAAGAAAGCGACATTTTCTGTAAATGAGCATACAACCTAACCCTTAATTTGGTGATTAGGTTGAACTGGATATATGTAAGCGCAATATTTTTTATATATAAAAATATATTTTTAAATAAGAAAGAACCGATGATCGTATAACAAAGAACCTTTAATGACTCTAGTGCTGAATCTCTAAGAATTAGCTCATTGGTCCAGTATTTTAGTTGATCATTAATACTTACCTTCGTATTTCTGAGATTGTCATGGTTAATGATTAAGTCTTCAAAGTCTGTTAAAATATTATTAAATAGGCTTGCAGTTAGCCATACAGATAGACCATTAAAAGCCACATATATGAATGCTGAAATAGTAGACACTATTAATAGCGGCCAATAAGATATTACCATCTTGAACAGACGATTGGTGACTGAGTTACTCATTCTATATCTACTTAAATATTATCTATAAAATACTAGTTTAATAACAATTAATGGTTTTTGCAGGTTATTTTAAGATTTAATGAAAATATCAGTATAAAATAAATGTTCTACAGATCAAGCTCTAAAGATACTGGACAGTGGTCAGAGCCCATTACATCCTGATGGATATCTGCATCAACACATAATTCAGCAAGCTCAGAGTTCACAAAAAAATAATCAATACGCCAGCCTACGTTCCGTGCTCTTGCGCCCATTCTATAAGACCACCAGGAATATTGATCAGGCTCATCATGAAACAGTCTAAACGTGTCTGCCCACCCATGTTCCACATACTCATCTAGCTTCTCACGTTCTTTTGGCATAAACCCTGAGGTGTTAATATTTTCTTTTGGCCTGGCCAGATCGATCGGATGATGTGCCGTGTTCCAATCACCCGCTACAATAACGTTGTTACCCGATTCAACTTGTTCATTGATTATAGGTAGAAGATCATCATAAAAATCAAGCTTATACTTTAGCCGAATATCATCCTTCTGACCATTTGGAAAATATATATTATAGAGCAAGAATCCATCGTGTTCAGTAATCAGAACTCTGCCCTCAGCGTCATACCTATCAATACCTATGCCCTCTTGAACAAAATATGGCTCCTCTTTACAAAAGGTCGCCACTCCACTATATCCACGTTTTTCTCCTGAGTGCCAGTAAGCATGATACCCATGATCAACCAATATTTCTGAGGCAAGCTGATCAACATGCGCCTTCGTCTCTTGGATGCAAAGCACATCAGGAGCCTCATACTCTAACCAATCTAGAAGGCCTTTTTTTGTCGCGGCCCTGACACCGTTAACGTTCCAGGAAAATAATCTCATAGTTTTATCTTTTTAACTGCCTAAGGTAATACTGGAATAAACGCACGGTCTATGCCAATTGATCCAAAAAACCCGATGCCGCCATCGAGACCAAATCCTCCCCCTGATCCTCCGCTGCCAATAAGTAAGTTGGAAAACTCCGGATCTTCTCCATATTTGATAAAATATTCATAATAGTTCTGGTCCATACTAAGCATATGGATTATTAGCAAATCCTCAGCCCAATCTGAATCTTCATCCCCGCAGAATTCTTTCTGATAAACAAGTGAATCAATTCCCTGCCATATTATATGCTCTTGTGTCAGTCCACAATTATCATTCGAATCATATTCATAATAATAAGGACTAAAATATGATAGCAAATTACCGATGTTGATTATTTGTACATTGTCTTCTAAAGAAGAAAACTTCATGGTGATCACACTATTAATATTAAAAGTATCTGGCAATGCCCCATCATTTATAACTGGCTGGGGGGGGAGAGTCGTTTCTCCGGTTACGCTCTTTCCATCTGGTGTGTTTATCGAAAGAGTCCATATTTCACCAGGATGAGGGTTCATATTATCGCCTTTATATATATAGGCCCCTACTTGTAACTCAGGTTCTTCAAAATCAAAATCTTCTAGATCAAAGCTCTGATACTCTAGGGTGTAGCTATTGACTTGGTTCGATACTACCACATTAGCATTTCGGATAACAAATCTCGGTGTATAATAAAGATACTGCACACCATTAATAGTATCCCTCACAAGCGAGTCTCTTGCCTCATCCATAGTGAGTGAACGGTGGACCCTTACAAAACTCTCAACCAAGGTGTCAGAGCTTATAATACCCATAATATTAAGCACAGGATCATGGTCTGATTTTACATCTTCCCACTCAAGCTCTTGCTCTAGAGTGATACAAGAACCAAACAAAAAACATACAACTATTGTATTAATTAATCTCACTAGAAACTCCATCTATAACCAAAAGCTATTAAAGTAGGAAACATTGGCACAGCAGCACGTTCAATACCAAGGGTCTCACCTGTACTCCTGTTTACCTTTGCACGATACTGATAGTTCAGAGCGTTTACATAGTTTGTTACATTCACTATCTGAAAAAATCTCTCATAAGGGATCTTCAATATTTTGCCAACGGTCTTATGCTTGAACCCCATGTCAATTCTAAAATAGGGTGTTAAGAGTTCTGAATTTTTCTTACCGACAAGATAGGCTTCTGTAAACCCATAAAACGGCATGTAGGGATCGTTGTTTACCTGCCACTCTTGATACCTTCCAATTGCCGGGGTGTGTGGCTGACCGCTAGAAGACTGTAGAGAGGTACTAAAATGGAGGTTTTCTATTAGTCTAAAATCACCAACGATGTTAAGCGTGTGTCTCCTGTCATACTTAGGATTATACCAGCCATGTTTATCGATATGTTTTTTCGTCTCTGCATACGTATAACCGATCCATCCTCTTAGTCTTCCTGCTGTTTTCTTATAAAGAAGTTCCACCCCATAGGCATAGGCCTTGGTCGGATAGAACTCATTAAAAGGAGTGAACCGTGCACCACTCTCATCCTCCGTAAAAAGCTGACCCTGTTTTAGGGTAATTAAGTTTTCAAAGTGCTTATAGTATGTCTCACAACGAAACAGCCAGTTGTCTTCCGATAAATATTCTAACCCAAGTATATAATGGTCTGAATAGGGAGCTTTCTGTTCTTCGGTTATACCAAGCCAAAAATCAATAATCCGCCAGGTCTCATCCTCAGGATTAGCAATCGTTAAAAACTGGTGATAACGTCCTAGAGAAAGCTTAAATGATAGATCTTCCTTTACCAGGTATTTGAAGCCAAGTCTTGGATCAAAATATAGTTCATCATGTTCAGAATAGTCCATAAAGCGGCCACCAATCTGGAGAATAATTTTCTGAGTTAGGTTCCACTTATCCTGCAAAAATAAAGAGCTTTCTACGGTCTGATCTTTCTGGCTAAGCGGACTCAGGCTGATTAAAGTATCTAGGGTCTCAAACTTAAAATCCATCCCCAGATCATAGTCCACTTTTTTTATTTGAAACCCTCCCATAATCTGGTGGTTTGCAATCCCATGCCAAGAGAGCTCTGTCTCAATCGTGTTATCATTAATAATATCATAGAAATCAAATTCAAATCTATCATCATATGTTCCAGTATCAGACCCGTCTCTCCAATTACCTTTTTGTTGCAATCCAAAATTAAAGTCAAAACGATACCTGCTGTTTGCGAGAAACGTTCGGGCTACAAGCTTAGGACTAATAAGCCATCTCCAGGTAAGACTGTTTGTCTTGTTTCCCCATGGCCAGTTAAGGTGTGTAGTATTCTCCTCATTTTGTTCATAATCTTCCACAACATTATAATCAGAGTAGGTATCCGAAAAACTGAACTCTACAATATCATCACCATAAAAGCGGCTATAGGTAAGCCGGTGATCCTGGTTAATATCTAGATTGACCTTCCCCTGGTAATCATAGAAATAATATCTGAACGGCAAATCATCTCCCCGAACCAAAAGATTAATAAACTGGTCCAAATAGGTCCGCCTACCGGCAAGCATCCAGGACCCTTTCATACCATATACCTTTGGCAATGGTCCCTCTAAAAGTAGCTTACTAGACATAGAAGAAACATTATAACTGCCCTCAAACTTTTCTGTGTTGCCCTCTCTGGTAACAACATTTAGAATGGCACCCATTCTACCACCATAGCGGGCCGTAAAACCACCCGCATGAAAATCTGCTTCTTTAATTGATGAAGTATTAAATGTGGAAAAGATCCCCCCAAGATGATATGGGTTATAGATCGTGATCCCATCCATCATAATCAGGTTCTGATCAGGCGTACTTCCCCTGACATAAAGGGCACTGGAATAATCGTTTATTGTTTGTACTCCTGGCAGCATCTGAATCGTACGAAATAGGTCCGGCTCAATAAACGCTGGCGCGGTCTCGATCGTACGCAAATCTAGGCTGATCCTGCTGGGCTCGACTAGCTGCCGCATTTTTTGCGCCTCTCCAAAGACATCGACCCTTTGACCCTCAATTGCCTCGGCACTTATTCTAAAGTCTATCCTAAAGTTCTCTCTTTCTTTTACACTGACATCTTTTGTGATCATTGTATAACCAATAATCGACACGATGATCGTGTGCTCACCAATAGGAATATTTGTCAGAGCATAGTAACCATCAACACCGCTGGCTACACCAATGTTTGAGTCTTTGATAAACACATTAGCATAGGAAAGTGGCTCACCAGTAGCATCGTCTCTGACAAAACCATTAATTACCTGCGACATGAGTGTGGACACCAATAATAATAGTAATAATGCTATACGAATAATATGGTTCATCTTTTGAAGGCTTTTTTTATTTGACCGATATGAGATAAGAAAGTTAAAAACAATATACTTACATGCTTAGATGTTTATGTATGAATGATATTCAATCTTACTATATGCGATATAATAATACTCTGTATGTTTTGAGTTTGTTAAACATTTCTCCAGTCATATTTCCAGAAAAATAGATCCGGTTTATTCGTTTAATTTTTTTATCAAAATACCATCGAAGAAGTCTCATTCCTTTTGGATAGTGACTGTCTAAATATTTTTCAGAAAGACTCCGAACAGGGTCAGCCACTTCATTTATTATTTGACTAATAAGATCATATGTCCTAGCTGTTTCTCTGGTTATATCTTTGTTTACAATTTCTGTAAATGAATAACCGGCTAGGCTATCTTGAAACACCTTCCAATCATGGCCTCCCCCAAGAGGCTTTGTGCCAGTCCCTGGCTGTCTAAAAAAATCACAGATTAATAGGTGCCCTTTACCATTAACAGCAAGAGGTATTTTTTTTAGTGATTTTTTTATGTTTACATATTGAAAACTTTCGCTAAAAATAACTAAATCATATTTTTTCTCCAGCTCAAGATTTTCAAAAGTACCCCTGTAAACGCTAACACTATTTTTTAGTTTTTCCTCAATCGCATCTGATAAATAATCACTAGGTGATACACAATCAACTGCATAACCATTATTAACTAATTTTTCTGCCAATCCACCTGAACCACTTCCTACATCAAGAACGGTTTTCACACCATCAGGAACCGAGTTCAAGATTTGATCTGAGTGACAATTCTGAGCCTTTTTAAGGTTTTCTAGATTCACGCTCAGGTCATCAGGCCAATATCCAAAATGAAGATGCTCAGTATTAAGAAAAAATCGACTGAGCACCAAACCAATTTCAAGACCGATCTCATTCGGACTTATTTTTTTGCAATCTGTATTATGCAATTAATAACCTTTCTTGATTATGTATGATGGCCACAACATACTATAATTTTTTATTAATTATAGTTTTTATGAATATATATTCACCGAGAATATTAATAATAAAACTATCTTGTAAAATGGGATTATGTAAATGAGATTTAAAAATAGATACCAAGCTATGAAAAACCGCCAGGCAAATGATTGGTGGACCATAACATTTGGTGACCCTATTTCATGGGTTGTTTTGGGTGTAATTGGCGATATAAAATGGATAACTCCAATTGGTATCACTTGGCTATCATTTTTCAGTAAAATAGTTCCAGTATGCCTAATGATAACTAATGACAGAGCCTTAATTATTACGGCTGCTATATTATTACAGATTGGCCAGGTACTCGATAGCATGGACGGGAATCTTGCTCGATATCGTAATCAGACCACACTCAGAGGAGGATTTCTTGATCGAATTTTAGATGGTACAGGTTTTATATTTGTTATGGCTGGTGTTTCTTGGCTTACTTATCAAAACGGCGATGAACCATACTATCTTTTACTAGGCCCAATGACTTCTGCCTTCTATTTGGTTATATGTTATGTTTATTGGACTACCGCTTATCAAGAACAAAAGTATATTGGCAAAACAAATAAAATTAATCCCGGTGGAAATGTCAGATCTATTGATCATATCTCTACATGGAAATATATACTCATAGGACAAAAAAAATTGTTTTCAATCCACCAAGCAGACTTTTATTTCTGGGTTGGTCTGGGTCTCATTCTAGAAATATCCGAGTTTATTATTTGGTTATTGTTTATTGTATTATTTATTAGGGTTCTAAATAGAATTAAAAGCCGTTACTTTTATTTAAAATTATTAGATAAGGATCATTCTAAATGAGCATCCCACCTTTGGCAGTATACCTTGTAGCTGGGCGTGGCTCCCGACTTGGAGATATAACACAAGATACTCCTAAATGTCTTGTCTCTATCAATAAAGAACCTTTGCTTACTAGATCATTACACCAGATATCCGCTTTAGGTGTGAAAAAAGTAATTATAGTTGTAGGATATAAATCTGATGTAATTAAAGAAGAATATCAATCATCGTTCAATGGAATGGAAATATGTTATGTCTTTAATAAAGACTGGGAGACAACCAATAACCTAGTTTCCTTTTACCTTGCTTTCCCCTGTATAGATTCCGATTATATTTTATTGGAAGGAGATTTAATATATACAGGTAAAGTAATAAATAAAATGTGTTCTACAGATTCCATGGCAGTGTCTCCACTAAAACCATATATGGATGGTACGGTAGTTACAAAAGATGATGATAATTATGTAAAGATGATGTACTTGAAATCTTCTAGAAAAAGACCTGAAAAATCTGAGCTACTATATAAAACTGTTAATATTTACTCCTTTAGTCAATCATCTCATGAGAAATTTATTAAGCCAGGGGTCCAACGCTTAGTTGAAGAGGGGTTAAATCAGTCTTATTATGAACAAGCATTTACCACAGTAATAGAAGATAAGTCTTTCCCTATTAGGGCTATTACTTTCGATGATAAATCCTGGTACGAGATTGACACTGAAAAAGACCTTAGAGAAGCAAAAAAAATATTTAATAAAAATAATTAGTTATTTTTTTTGTATGCTATTGGATGAGAATAAAATAGATCAATCAGCCTGTCAAACACTCGTTCGACTCCAACAGAAAAATAAAACTTTAACCATACTTTCAAATATTTTACTGAGGGAGCAATATGAATTTTATCTGCAGAATAATTCCAATGACTTAGCTCTCTTCCTGCACACCATTCCATTCTATTAAGTTCACTCTCGGATAATTGCTTCTTACCTTTTCCGATAAATTCTTCAGATAACGGCTTATATGTTTTGTAGTGCCATGTTTTCTTATAGTCAGGGATATTTTTATCTGCGCTTAAATGAAAAGTGAGCATCTCTGGTTCATATGGTTCATTCAAAAAATCACATATTTTTCTTAATTGTGCTTCCGGCTGTCTTATAATATCCTCATAACGAACCTCCATGAACTGACTTTTATAGACTCTTTCTGCTACAGAGCCCATACGAATGGAATGCCTCCAATGGAGCATGGAATACATTACGTTTTTTCTCCACCATGGCATTTTTTTTAAAGAGGCTACACAATCACGACCATCACGTATGATATGAATGATTCTGGCATCGGGATATAACTTAATAAGCTGAGGGATATACCTAATATAGTACGGCCTCTTATCACCCCATCTAGATTTATTGTATATCACAGAATATTGTTGAAAAACTGTCGCCGTTATATCACCAAGTGTTACACATTTTCTCCAAAGTTCTTCTAGCCTTCCAAAGTCAAGTTTAAGATCAATCAACTTGGTATTACTTTTCTTTTGCAGCATCCACTGGATAATCTTATCTATGTTTTTACCTTTACGTAAATTTCCAAATATTAATCTTCGTTTGTATAATTTTCTTGTAAATTTTGTTTGAGGCGGCAGTGCGATATTTGAATGCTCATTAAGCATAAGCCTTAACATAGTCGTGCCAGAGCGTTCGCAACCAACAATAAAAATGGGCTGATTAGATAATTTCATTTCACTAGTATAATTGATATTTTCTATTGAATCTATGAAAAAAAATAGATAGCTAAATACTACTGATGATTATATTCACCGGAAAAATAAAGGGAATTATACAAATGAGAAGATTATTACTGAGTTTTTTAATTTTTTTCACTATCGCTGTCTGTTTTTCACAGGAGGAAAAACCAGCTGGGCAAAATATTAGTGTTTCTATTAATGAATCCATGCTCAATGATTTCTTTCAGGCCATTGGAACCGTAAAAGGAAAAGGTAAAAAAGGTAAGGTTAAATATACCTGGAAAGTAAAAAAGCCAAAAATAACAATAGAACCTGGGTCAGCTACTTTTAATGCAAAGGTTCAAATCAAAGTTGGAAAAATTAAATCAAGCCCTAAGGCAACCGGAAAATTGGATATCAAATATGTAAAGGAAGAAAATCTAATAAAAATTAAAACAAAATCGATAAAGGTGGACCTAGCGCTGAAACTATTTGGCAAAAAAGTAAAACTGGCGACACTAGACTTATCGAAATATTATAGTCCTACTTTTGAATTTGCGGGACCAACTCTTAGTCAAAAAACTATTGAAATAGAAAAGCCAGATGGTACAAAAAAGATTCTAAATATTGGTACTGAAAATCAAAATCTTGTGGTAGAACAAGGAAAGATTACTGTTTACTCTGATGTTGTTTTCACTCCTCAAGATAACAATTAAAAATATCTTGAGAGAAATAAAAATTGATGAGCAAGTAATTATTTAGGATTGAAAATATTTTTTCCTTCAAATAATTTTGTTCCATTAACATAGCTATAATATTTCCTACATTCACAGGATAAGTATTCAATATCTATTGGTTGAAACTTACGCTTCGCTTCTGGCCAATATTCTTTTTGTAATTTTATCATTCTGGCACAGGTTTGTTGATGATTCTCTAGTCCCAAAAATCTCTGAAGCCGATCAAGGTATGCTACTGCACCTATACCAGTAGGCACATGACTAGCCGGGTCAATGACATCTGGACGAAACCATGCCAGGTCAATAACTGCCATAAAGATTGGAAAATCATTTTTCATTCTAAATTGATCATTCACAGCATTTGTTGCCTTAATCACATCACCATTCGCCTTTAGAATAGTTTCACTAAGTGGAACTTTAATCTCTGTGAATAATACTGTCGACGCATCAAGCCTTTCATATTGTTTTCCTTCCCAATGAACTCGCTCAACCGGATAAGCCGTATGATTACACCATGGATCTATATTTTGTAGTTTGTTTTTTAGAGTATTAGGATCAGATAGTATATCATAAGAAAACTTGTCTAATGTTTCTTGCCTATTACACCAGCGAGCGAAAAAAAGAGATTGAACTAATAATGGTAAATCCTTATCTAATCCATCTGCAAATCTGATTATAGCTTTGCTGCCTCGATCATCTTCCCTAAACACATTTAAAAACCTTCCTCGCTGAAAAATAGGATCATCTGACCAAGGTGCTGGGATGCCCTCCTCTCTCACTATTCTAATATTTTCTCGCTGCCGACAAAAATTGAAAAAAGCAGAAACCGGGTCATCTAATTTCAAACCATCTAGCGCGGTTGCATAAGGATTATATAATGGTTTAGAGTTCGTTTTCATTTTCTACAAAACCGTTCCATTTACGCATATAGTTAATAAAAACATCACTTAGATCTGCCTCTTGTAACTGCTGGACCGTAAATGGCGCAGGTAAAGGGCTATAGTCTCCATTTTGAAGATTCTTTGGCCAATCAGGATATGGAATTCCGACCCTTGCTACGCCAACCAGATCCGATCCCTGCTTAATAAGATTTTGCGAATCTGCTGATGACCATACGCTTCCAGTACTGATGACTACAGGTAAGTCACTAATGTTTTCTGTAAACCACTGCGTTAATGTCTTTGGATCATCCGGATATTGTTTTGACCTTTTAAAAACATCCCAACAGGATAAATGTAAAAAATCAATTCCTTCATCTTTTAATAATTTGGCTAGCTTAATACTATCATCTAAGTTTATTCCAAGGTCATCAATCTCAGGTGAGATTCTAACACCAACAATAAAAGATTCTGGGACAGACCTTTTTATTGAGCGATAGATCTCAATCAAAAATTTAGACCGGCCAATTATATCACCGCCACACTCATCCTCACGCAGATTAGTATCTGTGCCTAAAAACTGAGAAATCAAATAACCATGAGCTCCATGGAGCTCAATCCCATCAAAGCCAGATTTTACACATCTTTCTGCCGCCAGCGTAAAATCTTGAATAATTCTTTTTATGTCATCTAAAGAAGCAGCACGTGTAACACCGCTTGATGATTCTTTGCAAGGTATACTACTGGCAGATAATGGTTTTTCGCCTGTCAATGATTCTGGAGCTTTCATACCACCATGAAACAATTGAGCAAAAATAAGGCTACCATGATCATGTACTGAGTCAACAAGCTTAATAAGGTTTTCTATGTGCCTATTATGATACAGACCAATCTCGCCCTCCCAACCTTGTCCGTCCTTGGAAACATTCGCCGCAGCGGTTGTTACTATACCGAACCCTCCTTTTGCTCTACGATTAAGCCACTTGATCTCTTGATCTGAGATTGATCCATCTTCATGGCTCTGTTTATTTGTCATAGCAGCAAGAACGGATCTGTTTTTGACAACATGACCAGTACGAGGGAAAGTAAATGGATCAGAAGGTTTCGTCAAAGATATCTCACTTATAATATTATATTAAACAAGTCTAACGCTTACCCATTTGTTCTAGCAAATCATATACGATTTTTGGCTTATTAGTAATAATACCATCTGCACCTAGGGACACAGCATTTTTTATATCTCCAGGATTATCTATAGTCCAATAATGAATTTCTAGGCCTTTGGATTGCATTTCACTTATCCAGTCTGGATTTTTCAACCCATACCTTTTCACTTTTTTTGAATAAAATGGAAGCTGGAATGCATCAAAATAAAATTTAAACCCAGGGAATTTTCCAAAATAGATCATTCTCATTATATCTCGTTTAGATGCAGCGGTGGCAATTTGATTATTAGAGATCTTTCTGAATTTTTTTATTACATTGTAGGAAAACGAGACAACAAGAATCTTTTGTTCCATCTGATATTCTTTGATTAGTTGTACTAAGTCTGATAGTCCAAGCTGGCTGCTCCCTTTTAACTCAATATTTATCTTTTCATTTTTAAACTTTTTTAATACTTGCTCTAGTGATGGAATTCTGTAGCCCTTATTTCGATATAAATAATTTCCACTTGAATCGGAAAAATTATATCCAGCGTCTAACGATTGTATTTCCTCAAACGTTAATTTCGTAATATCCTTTTTGACTCCAGTTATTCTTAACAAGTTTCTATCATGGATAACAACCCAGGTTCCATCTTGTGATCTCCAAATATCCAGCTCGATTATATTTGCACCCTGATCCACAGCTAACTGAAAAGCCTCAAGAGTATTAGGAGGAAAATCTAAGGAAGACCCCTGGTGAGCGATAATGTGAGGACATGGACAATCAAAATAAGATTCACCTTCATTGTCAGAACCAATAATCAGGTTGGTGAAAATGATATTTATAATTAGTAAATAATTAAATAAAGCAGAGTTGTATAACAATATCTTATCTATGTAGAATCAATAATCAATCAGGTCAAACATGGATCCAATCTCTGTCGTCCCATTGGCTCGATACCTTTGCCCAGTCTCTAGATCCTCAATAATCCATTTGGTCGGACATTTCGTTTTTATAATTAGTTGGACCGATGAGTTTAGTTCTTCAACCTTTTCACCATTTTTTAATTCTCTGTAGTTGGACATGTTTTTCTTTCTCCAATTGTTTTATTGTTTCATAGATTCTAAAAATTTATTCTATGAATACTCCCTTGGCCTCACTAACCATCCACTCATCAATACCTTCTTGGATATCATTCTGATTGACAAGATAATGTAGCTCTCCATTAAGCCAATAACATGCGCTCTTTGAGTTACTAAAGTAGCTAGTATCACGAGTCGCTATGCCAACCACTACAATATTACCATCAGCAACTTTGATATCATGAGCTTCTCCAGTTCCATAGTTAGTTAATGGACCACCTGGAAGATCATGGATAGTATTATTCTTCCAATACTGAGGAAAAGAACCACCAGTTGTTGTAGTATATCCCGTAAATTCATACCAGTCTGTGTAGCCAGCAACATAAATATCCTCACCATCTATGGTTATAGCATGCCCTGTTGCTCCGTAAATGTCCATTGTTGACCCTCCTAGTGGTAGGTTCGTTCTTGTTGTGTGGCGCCAATAAGCAGCCGTAGGAGTATAGCCGGCAAAGCTAGATGTCTTTAGAACGTAGCCACCATAGTATCTCATATTTCCATCCATAAATGCAATATCATATACCTCACCATCTCCCCCACTTGGCACCGGAAGATTTGTCCTATTATTTCCATCTTTCCAAAAACACGGAATGTAATAATGATGATTATTCAAATAGTATCCACCAATGTAGACGCCGCCAGCATCACGTACGCCAATCGCAAAAGCTTGAGACTCTCCGTTTGTAGTTAGATCAATCTTTTGTCCATTTTTCCAATAACAGGATCCACTATTATACCATCCTGCAACATAAACATCATTACCATCTAGGGCAATCGCCTCAGCCTCTCCACCATTTCCAGGAAGATCATACCTGTCTTCGTTAATCCAGTAGCAGGCATCAAACCCTTCACTGGTTCCTGAAACATATACATTCCCATTATCAACCACAATATCTGTAGCCCAGGCTCCTCCAGGTAGTTCAACGCGAACACCGTCAATCCAGTAACAGGCTGTTGTGTTACCATCAGAATTGTAGGAGGACCCTGCAATATACACTGCCCGTCCTGCAATTAAATATGAGTTGCAGATACCATCACCATCATCGTCAGCTCCATCATTAGACAGATCATATGTTCCGGATGAACAATCATCACACCCGTCTTGGTCATTATCTGAACAGGAAGTATTATTTAACGGGTCTGAATCATCTACATCTGCGACACCATCATTATCATCATCATTATCATCTGTATTACATATACTATCTCCATCAAAATCATTAGATAGTATTACGCCATCCTCACAAGTTTCACAGGATTGCTGGATATATACACATGATTCATTATCAATAGTAGCAGATTCATTATAGTTGCACGCATCGGGATCGGTACAACCACAATCATCACAGGTGTCCCAGTTTGCGCCATTGATAGATCCCGTATTACCATGACCGCTAGCATCAGAAAGGACTTCTCCGCTCCCTTCATTCATTTTCCAATATCCTTTTGCCTCTGACGATAATTCTTCATCTTCTGTATCTGATTTTCTTGCTATAATACCATTACCCATATTATACAGTTGCTCTATCTCCGTAGAGCTCAATGCTCTGTCCCATATACCTGCTTCATCGATAGAACCCGACCAATATGATCCATTTCCAAATCTTCCAATATAAGTTTTTGCACTCTCACCAGGAGCATTAACACCTGTGGTTTCATCCACTTGCATTCCATCCTTGTATAAGGCCATAGTTCCTGATGCAAGATCATAGGTAACAGAGATAAAGTACCAAACTCCAATCTCCAGAGGTTCAGTATCCTGAACAGCGTTATAAGGAACATGCCCAGAAGACAACTTATAATCAAAATTAGATGGTGCCCATAATGCATGCCCCTCGTCACCAGAGATAATATTGTTATGATTGTCTCCGGCCTCTCTTTTTACCCAGGCAGTTTTTGTATATGATCCTACAGATAGCATATCCCCAAGATCCACATAACTGTTTGCACCATTAAAACTCAGAAAGAAATGACCATTACTAATATAGGCCTGACAGCTACCATCATCATATGTCGCACTGCTATTATAATTGAATGCGGTGCTGTCTGTACAGCCACACACATTATTTCCACCTGCAATACCAGCACAGTCATCAGGATCAGGATCAGACTCGGTATCTTTTTGACAACTATTGAAAAAAACCAGAGTAAATAATATGATAAAAATAAAACGCATCATCCTATACCAAATGTATTTTTTATACCAGAGATAACATATTCAATCGCGAGTGCACCAAGAAGTAGTCCAAATACCCTTTGGACTACACTTAGAAGAGACATGCTTAATTTTTCTACTAACTTTGATGATAACCACATTGATATTCCTGCTAAAATAATTGCGAAAGTTATAGGAATAAAATTTATAATCTGATCAATTATATTTGGTCCAGATTTTTCAGAAATAAGCATCGTAATGGTAATCGCCCCAGGTCCTGCAATAAGAGGTATCGCTAGTGGGAAAGTCGCTAAGGAGATAACAGAGATATCATCCTTTGCGGTGTCTGCTAAATTCTGTCTTCTTTCATCCCTTTTCTCAAAAACCATTTCAAAGGCAACAACAATCAAAAACAACCCTCCAATTATTTTAAATGAATTGATATTGACACCCATTAGATCAAGTAAAGATTCTCCGATTAATGAGAAAAATAATAAAATCAAAAAAGATATAAATGTGGCCCTGAGGTAAATACTTTTTATTTCTTTTTTTTGTAGGCCATGTGTAATACCAGCAAAAATTGGAATGAGCGCAAAAGGATCAATCGCAACAAAAATAAGAATAAAGTTATTTAAAAATGTACTGCTAAGTGTTTCAATCATATCAAAATTTACCTAACTAGACAGAACTAAATCTTCTATCTAAATAAACAATACCAATAATCATGAAAACAGTAAGAATAATTGACCCCTCAAAACCAAATTCGCCTCCTGTAATAAGTTCACTCCCATTAAGGCTTTGAATAAATATACTATCAACATCGTTACCACTTACCTCAAAACCCAGTACCGGCCCCTGAAAATAATTCCAGGTAATGTGCGCACCAATTGGAAACCATAAATTATTTTTATGAATGTAGTAAACACCTAACAAAAGACCAGCCAGAAAAAGGTTGAAAAGTGGAACCGCGCTCATATTGGGATTCCCTATGTGCATAATCATAAAAACCAAAGAAGACAAAACTAATGCTATATACTTATTAAATGAGCTGGAAAGATTCTGCAATATATAACCCCTAATTGCAATTTCTTCATTCAGAGATACAACAGCAAAAAGAGATAAATAAAACAACTGGTCAATTAATGAAAATTGTATTGAAGCTACAGATAAAAA
>Ga0257111_1000429_pt1 | contig 17454 bp, 19 predicted proteins | sample LP_taG_6_FD_191567 | JGI IMG/M metagenome (GOLD analysis project Ga0257111, IMG submission 191567) | Marine microbial communities from Northeast Subartic Pacific Ocean, Canada - LP_J_2015_P26_500m | ecosystem: Environmental > Aquatic > Marine > Oceanic | place: Canada: Northeast Subartic Pacific...
TGAACTAAAAATTGGTTCTCCTAACCCAACAGGAATGTTGCTTGTTACAGATTCAATAATACCTCCCAACGAATCACCCTTTTTCCTAGCGTCAAGTATAGATTTTTTCATTTTTCCTGCGATCGCTTTTTCAGGACACCTAACTTCGTTTCCATATATTGATTTGAGCATTTGTGAAGTAGCTTGATTTTTCATCTTTATCTTTCCAATTTGACATGTGTACGCGTTTGTTTCAATACCTAGTGTAACTTTAAGTAATTTCCTAGCAATTGCACCACCCATCACATGTGTGGCTGTCAATCTACCAGAAAATCTTCCACCACCACGATGGTCATTGAATTTTTTATATTTTACAAAAGCTGGATAGTCAGAATGACCAGGTCGCATTGTAGTTTTTAATTTATCATAACTTTTAGAGTCGTGATCTTTGTTCCAGATGATTGTTGTAATGGGCGCACCAGTCGTGTATCCTCTAAACACACCAGAAAGAATCTCTACAATATCACCTTCCTTTCTTTGTGTTGAAACCAATGATTGACCTGGTCTTCTTAAATCAAGCATTTTTTGTATATCTTTTTCATTTAATTCTAATCCTGCCGGACAGCCATCAAGTACTGCTCCAACACATTTGCCATGACTTTCTCCAAAACTTGTTAATACTAAACTGTGTCCAATTGAACTTCCTGCCACAATATAATATTATTTAAGATAAATATAACTCTACAATTTTTTTTGTAGTTAATTTCCTATCAATCAATAAAAATTTTACAGCCAATTCTTTTCATATCATGAAAAAAGTCAGGATATGAAATTTTTACTGATTCTGGATGTGATACAGTGCAATTACCAACATACATACCAGCTATACAAAAAGCCATGAATAATCTGTGATCATTTTCAGAATTAAGATTAGCACCAGTCAAACTATCAGAGTTCTTCAGCATTAAACCATCATCTTTTTCAATCACTTTGATTCCTAGTTTAGAAAGTTCTCTTGCAAGTATGGCAATCCTATCTGTTTCTTTATATCTTGCATGTTTAACGTTAAAAATTTCAATTGGTTTTGATGTTTTCAACGCAAGTATTGCAATAGCAGGGATGAGATCTGGTGAATCACTCAGATCAAATTTTCCACCATTAAGTTTTTCTGGTGATTTTATTTTTATTGTATTCTTATCCAATGTAACCACTACGTTCATTTTCTCCAAAATATCTATGATTGCCTCATCTGCTTGTGGCATATCTCCCATAGTCATTTGTATTGTAAGATCTTCTCCTAGTAGTACAGCAGCTGATAACAACAATGAAATGCTAGAAAAATCAGATGGTACCGTGAAAGTTGTTGGCTTGTAACTTTGTGTAGGTATGATATATTTCTGATAAGGGATCACAGTTTCCACATTCACAGCAAATTTCTTCATAGCTGTAATCGTTGCATCTATGTACGGCTTTGATACTAATTTACCTTTAATGTTTAGAATTATTCCATTCTCTAATTTTGGGGCTATAATCAGCAAAGATGAAATGAATTGACTTGAAATATTTCCAGGAATTTGAATTTCTCCGCCTTTTATTCTTCCTGAAACTGATATAGGGGGATTTCCATTATTTGAACTACATTTTGCTCCAAGTGATTCTAGGGCATCAAGTAATGGTTTCATGGGTCTATTATTCAGACTTTGGTCTCCTGATAAAATCGTCTTACCCTCAGACATGGCTGATATGGCAGTCGCAAACCTGATCGTAGTGCCAGAATTAACAGCATCTATCGTATTGTCATCAAGTTTTAATTCACCTGTACTTTTTATTGTTAAACTATCTCCTGTTTCTTTTATCTCAACACCAAAATTTTTACAAGCATTAATTGTTGCATTTGTATCACCAGATTTTAAAATATTTTTAATTATACTTTTACCATTAGTCAACGAAGCCAAGAAAATTGCTCTATGCGTGTAGCTTTTGTTAGAAGGACATATAATTTTTCCACTAACTTCTGATTTTTCTACTCTACAATTCATGTACTTCAGCCTTTTTATTATTTATACCAGCAATCATAGTACTTCCCTCAAGCGATGAAAATATTTTATCTAATTTTGGTATAATCTTTTTTTTCCCAATTGCAGCTATTGACGGACCATTACCTGACACTGAAGCTCCTAATGCGCCTTCTTGAATCAATTTGAAAATAATTTTTGGATCTGAATTTAGTATTATAGATGTAGCAAGTCCATTTATTTTCATAGCATTCCAATAATCAGAATTCTTTGCGAGATTCCAAGCCTCCTCGAAAACATTAGTTAATGCTCTCAGTTTTTTTACATTTCCTCTTTTTCTTGATTTTGGTATGAAAATTATAGCTGAAATATCGTTTTGACAGCGTTCAGAACGGATAATTTTTCTTTTATAGTTATCTGTAACAACAAATCCTCCATAATAGCATGCACATGCGTCGTCATACGCACCTGTTAAACTAACCTTAGTCTCGATTGATGCATCTACACCAGAACACAGTATTTCAAAATCATTCATTTTTGGCTTGAACAATTTTGCGCAACCCATAGCTACCGCAGATGAAACTGCACTTGAACTCTTTAATCCATATCCAGTTGGAATTTCTGAATTCAGGTAAATTCTAAATTTTGTTTTAGAAAACTCATTTTTTGGAACAATTTTTTTAATAACACTATTGATGAGACGTGAGCTTAAATGTTTATTTTTCGATTCAATTGTTATACCACTTCCTACTGACGCCTCTATTTCTACATTGATTTTTTTTGAAATTCCAAGAGTTGCACCTTTACCAGTTGCAATAGCATTTACAATCGAAACTGCACCATTAACTGTTGCACTAACAGCTCTCATCAAACTCCTCCAAGTAACACTCGTTTCATAACAGTATATGGTGCTTCCATTTTATGCCAAATTTCAAATGCACATGCAGCCTGACTCAGTAGCATCTCATAACCATAAATTATTGTCGCACCATTTTCCTTCGACTTTTTGATAAGATCTGTATTTATTGGCTTGTAAATTATATCATATACTATTGAGTTTTTCCCTATACTATCTGTAGATATAGGACTAGATTCATTCTTCATACCAATAGAAGTTGAATTTATAATAAATTTGTACTCTGAAACTAATTCATTTGCCTGTTGTAATGAAATCACGTTTACATTACCACCTATTTTTTTTGCAAATCCAGCTAATTCATTTGCATTAGCCAAAGTCCTATTCGCAATTGTAATTTTTCGCGCCTTTTCTTTTATCATACCTACTATAATTGCACGTGCTGCTCCACCAGCACCTAACAGTAATACATCTGAATCTTTTATTGTCAAATTTTTCCTTTTAATAGGATCTAAGAATCCAACCATGTCCGTGTTATATCCCTTAAGTTTTCCATTTTCATTTGATACTGTATTTACAGCTCCTATCACACGACATGTTGTATCCATTTCATCCAATAATTTCATCATTTCAATTTTGTGAGGAATCGTAACATTAAATCCTGTAATCTTAATTGCCTTTAGTGCATCAATACCTGAAACTAATTCATTCTTTGGTATTTTGTAGGCAATATATGTACAATCCAAATTCAAAGAATGAAATGCGGCATTGTGAATATTTGGTGAAAGAGAATGATCTATTGGATCACCTATCACTGCATACGTCTTAACCATTTATTTTTTTATTGTGAAGATTGATTTAACTTCATCTACACTAAACTGACCTGATGCAACTGGTCTACCTAGTGAAACATACGTATATGGACTTCCTAAAAGCAAGCAAAGTAGTCTAGACGTTCTTCCATAATTCCCCATTGAAAATGCAATTAATTTTACTTTATTATTATTATATAAGGATAATACACGTGACGCATCATTAAGTGATTTTGCCATTGTAACAATTTTTATATTATTTGAAAATTTTTTCATTTGAAGAATTTTCTTTTTCAGTACAGAAATATTTGGTGTTTGCTTGAAATCATGCCAAGAAACAAGAATATTTGTTTTTGTACTCTTGATATAACGTGACAAATTTTTATTTCTTCTCAAAGTATTCAATTCCACATCAAGCAGAAATGGATTATATTCTGCAATTAATTTTAGAATTGATATTCGATTTTTTTCACTATCTGAAAAATTTCCACCCTCTGAAATCGGTCTTAATGTACCAACACATTTTTTCAAATCTTTTTTGATTAAATCTAATGCATCAGGTACTAAATCTGGCCTTAAAAAATCAAATCTGATTTCTGCATATTCAGATTTTTTCAGTGATTTTACGAGAGTTTGTTTAATCTTTTTTGGTGTCTTTTCAGCGATACTAACACATGTTTTGTATATCATTTTATTTCTCTAAGATAAATTCGTCAGATACTTCCATTCCAAAATGTCTACCAGTGGCAGATTTTGAGTGTACTAGTACGGAATCACCTTTTTTTAGATGTGTCACAGACACTAATTGACCATTAGATTTTACTAAACGAATTGTTTCAGCATCTTGAGCTATGATTCCTCCTATTTCTTCACCAACCTTAGCCTTAATCATAAGCATTGGTCTTTTTTCTATCTTACATCTACCTATTGTAGCACGTCTAGCTTTTCCCTTTGTATCAAGTACTAACACTTCCACACCAGTTTCTAATTCAGATAGATACTTTGTGGTGCCATCAGGAGATAGTGTATAACAGTGTACAGCACCTGCGTTAACTCTGAATGGTCTAGGTGAAGTAAAAGATGACCCAACTGATTCATTATGAACTAAAAATAAAAAATTTGCGCGACTTCCAATTAACATGCCCTCTCCCTTGTTAAGCATCGATGCTGTATCAACACAAACTCTCTCACCATCACCCACCTCTTGAATATCTATTATTTTTGCAGAATTAAGTTCAAAACTTTTTGAACCTAAATACACTAGTGCTTCTCTAATTTCATTCATTGAACCTGTATTGAAGATCACAGCATCTACACCAATATCCAAAATAGAAAACATTTTTCTTACCTCCTTTGGGTTATTCGCAATTGCAAAAATCTTGGTATGTAATCGGTGTAATTTTGCAATAATATTCTCTAATGGAATTATTTTCCAATCTTTCACTTCAATTATAACAAAATCTAATCCCTTTTTTGCAGAATCAAGAATGTTTTCAATATCTTTATTTGATGATACTTTAAACCGTCTCCCAATTTTCTTTTTTCTTTTTGGTTTTTTGATTAGATTTTTTTCTAAAATAACATAGTCAGCATCTTGTGAGGAAAAAATTGTTTGTATTTTTATTTTCGTTAAAATTTTTGGATCAGCAAAAACTGTTTCAATCCCCTCATCTTTCAAGTTTTTAACAAACTTTGTAAGATGATTCTTACTAACTTTGGGTTGAATGATTAATTGTTTATTAGATGTCAATTATACCAGCCACTTCTTCCGCTTTTTGTTCTTTGAATATTATGCCATCAAGTGCTTCCACAATTTTTTTGGGTGATTTATGTGCAAAGATGTTTCTTCCATATGTTACGCCTTTTGCTCCTGCTTTCATGGCGTCTTCGGTCATTTGTAAAATATCCATATCTGTTTTGGATTTTGGGCCTCCAGCAATTACTACTGGTACAGGAATACTTTCAACTACCTTTGAAAAAGAATCTATATCTCCAGTGTATAATGTTTTGACGATGTCAGCACCGCACTCGGCGCCAATTCTAGCACTATGTGCAACTATTTTAGGATCATGTGGATTTTTAATATTTTCACCTCTTGGATACATCATTGCTAACAAGGGAACATTCCATTCATGACATTGTTCAGAAATTTTTCCCAAATCAGCGAGCATTTCTGGCTCCTCTTTTCCACCGATGTTTATGTGTAAAGAAACACCATCAGCACCAAGTCTCAATGCTTCTTTAACGGAACCAATGAGCATCTTTCTATTTGGTGCAGTAGATAATGATGTACTTGCAGAAAAATGAACCAGAATTCCAACTTTGGGTGGTCTTGGTAGTGTTTTGATAATTCCCTTGTTAATTATTACGCAAGTAATTCCATGACTTTCACATTCGTAAATCATTTTATGTGGTTTTTCAAGACCTTCAATAGGACCATTTGAAATACCATGATCCATTGGAATACAAAGCATTCTTCCTTTTCTTAAAATTCTGTTTAATCTAATCTCAGTTCCGCTTGTCATAGAAGGTATAATTTTCATATGCTACTTAAAAATTATAGTAACTGCCTAAATTTTCTAAGAATTAAATACTAACTGAAAAACACCAAGTATGAGTCAAATTATTGAACAAATTCATGATGCTGAAATAGGTGATATTCTTGAGAACTCTCTTCAGGGAAAAAGACCTGCATATGATGATTATATTAGATTATTAGATTCTGATAATGTTTCTCTCATGGGTCTTGTAGCTGGGGCCTTAACTCGTAAAAAATTTGGTAAGAAAGCATCTTTTGTAAGTAACATAATTCTGAATTATACCAATGTCTGCATAACTGATTGTAAATTTTGTGCATTCTATAGACCACCAAACCATAAGGAATCTTACACATTAACTTTGGATGAAATTGAATCACGTGTGAAAGCTGCTTGGGATTTATTTAAAATTAGGCAAGTACTCATTCAGGGCGGTCACAATCCAGATCTTGGAATAGAATATTATGAAGACTCATTTAACATAATTAGAAAAAAATTTCCTCAAGTGGGTGTTCATGGGTTATCAACGTCAGAAATTGATATGATTGCTAAAGTTGAAAATTCATCAACGAAGGAGATTTTATCTAGATTAAAAGATGCAGGATTACAGTCTTTGCCTGGTGCAGGTGCTGAGATTTTAACTGATCAAGTAAAACAGATTATCAGTCCCAAAAAAATTACAAGTGATGATTGGTTGCGCATTATAGAGGAGGCACATATTCTTGGAATTCCGGCATCTGCCACTATGATGTATGGTCATGTTGAATCAAATCAGGATATTGCTGAACACTTTGAAAAAATCGTTAAACTTCAACTAAAGACTAATGGATTTATGGCATTTATTCCTTGGAGTTTTGAACCCAATAATACGCAAATGCAAAAAGAAAATACAGTTAGTTTTGGCGCTGGTGGGTTTCAACTTCTCAAGATGATTGCGATCTCAAGGCTTGTATTTGATGGATTAATTCCCCACATTCAATCATCATGGTTAACAAATGGAATTGGAATGGCACAATTGGCATTGCAATATGGTGCTGATGACTTTGGCGGAACATTGATTGGCGAAGAAGTTGTATCATGTACTGGTGCCCGTTCTACAGAATTAACTAGTAAGAAAATTATTGATTCTATCCATCAGATTGGATTTGAAGTAGAAGAAAGAGATAATTTTTACCAAACTGTTTGCAAACATTAAAGCCCATAGTTTGACCACTTTGAGTCAACTTTCTCCTTTGTATCATCATCAACTTTTACCTGTTCTTGAATTTCCCTATCGAATCCTTCCTCGACAGTCTTTTGCGTAGCATCTATTCCTAATTTTGAACCTAGATTAACTTTAGGTGAAGCAGGATCTAAAGTATCAGTTGGTGTATTGTTTATAATAATTGTATCACGTGCAGCATCAGCACGGGTTGTGATTGCCCAAATTACTTCATTCATATCGTGTACATTGACATCATGATCAACTATGATGATTATCTTAGTTAGAGCCAACTGACCCATGCCCCACAATCCCATCATAACTTTTTTAGCTTGACCAGGATATCGTTTTTTTATTGAAGCAATTGCTAATCCTTGAAACCAACCTGCTGGTGGCATACTAAAGTCAATTACTTCTGGTTGAAGCATCTTAATCAAAGGAAGAAAAGAACGTTCAATTGCTTTACCAATATATGCATCCTCCAAGATTGGTTTTCCAACAACGGTTGTTAGATAAATCGGATTTTTCCGTTGCATTATTCCAGTTAGTGTAAATGTTGGAAAAGGTTCCTTTGGTGTGTAATAGCCAGTATGATCTCCAAACGGTCCTTCATCTCTAACATCACTTGCATCAACATATCCCTCCAGTACAATTTCAGCATTTGCGGGAACTTCAAGATCTATAGTTTTACATTTCACAGTTTTTATCCCCTTTTTTCTAGCAATTCCAGCAAAAAGATATTTGTCTAATCCTTCTGGTATTGGAGCTATTGCTGAAAATACAGTAGCAGGTTCTGCACCTATAACTATCGCAGTTTCTATTCTGTCATTGCTTTCTTTTGTTATATCATGATGTGCAGCACCTCGCTTATGTTTTTGCCAATGCATCAGTGCATGCGTACTATCAATAATTTGAATTCGGTATACACCTAGATTTCGTACACCTGTTTCTGGATGTTTTGTAGCTACTAAACCAAACGTGATAAATTTTCCCGCATCTTTTATCCATGATTTCAATATTGGGATGTTATCAAACGTTGGAGGTTTGTTTGTTATTTCAGTTACAGGGCCATCATTTTCTAATTTTGGAAACGATTCACTCATTTTGGATAGCTCTGGTAATTTTTTAATCTTATTGAAAATCCCAGATGGAATTTCCATCTTTGTCATGTCTGCAATTCTTTGCCCAATCTCTGAGAAATCTTTTGTTTCTAATCCAATCTCAAGTCTTTTTATTGATCCAAATGCATTGCCTAAGATTGGGACATCATAACCCTTAACATTTTCAAAAAGAACAGCTGGTCCTTCGGTGTAAGATACTCTTCTTAAAATTTCAGCAACTTCTAAGTTGGTATCAACTTCTGTTTTTACACGTTTTAATTCACCAGTTTTTTCCAACTTATCAATGAATTGCTGAATGTCATCAATTGGCACAATATTTCTGTTTGAGAATATACTATAAGCGTAATGGATTAATTCAATAGTAAAATTTGAAAATTCTTGACACGTGTATTTTAATCCATTAAAATTGATAATTTATAATGGAAATTAAGAAAAAATGTGCTGTATGTAAGGGTCGTGGTACAATAGAATTACTTGATTCTGAATGCCCTTTTTGTAATGGTACTGGTGAATTTACAAAAATATCAGAAAGTTATTTTAAATCTCATATATGCCAATGTATTTTTTTAAATCGTAAAACATGTCCATTATGTGGAAAAAAATGTCATCATGATACGCCTAACAAACCAAAATTAATGTTAGGTCCTATGTAGTTTTCCTAATAATTATGGAACAGGTGGAAGTTCACTTTTTTTACCATGGCCGCCTGAACCAAATTTACAGTAAAAACATAATTCTGATTCCATATGTTTTAAGACAATTATTTTAATTGCGCCAATCTTCAATGCGATTTTTGTAAGGATTTTGTATTTTAGTGGCATAGATGGGATCACCTCATCAGTGTATACCTTATAATGCTCAGGACAAAATTTTAGGGTGACTTTAGCATCTTTTCCAGATTCATTAACCTGTCTTGTAAATTTGATCTGTTCTCTAATGTATTCATGTTTAGGACAGGGGCAATCTTTACCACCTGGATGCTTATAGGCAGGTATATTTTTCCAATCAAAATCTGGGAATTCCTTCTCAAAATCGTCCATAGATATATGTCAATATTACATTTTATAAAAATTCGATCAAATTACATGCTGAATCTAAGCACAATGTAAATAAACTACACGCATTTATGAATTTCATATGGCAACTAAAAGAAGGAAAACTTCAAGGAGCAAAACTAGAAAAACAGCAAAACGAAAAACAGTAAAACGAAAAACAGCAAAACGAAAAACAGCAAAACGAAAAACAGCAAAACGAAAAACAGCAAAACGAAAAACAGCAAAACGTAGGAAACCATCAACTAAGACTCTTGAGACAAAAATTGCCCAATTAGAAGCAAAATTATCTGGTCTTTCTAAACCAGCACCACAACTTCAGACACCACCACCACCACCAAAACCTGCACCAAAGCCAGCAGAAACAGCACCACAACCAGCAGCAACACCAAAACCTGCACCAAAGCCAGCAGAGAAAGCACCACCAGTGTATGAACAATGGAAGTCAGTTGGAACTAAAAATTGGAATGATCAAAAACCAATAGTTACAGGTTATACTGCTTCTAGCGATAGATATTGGGCTAGTCTACATGTACAAAATGCCCCTGATGTTCCAGCAGCAAATTGGAATGATCAAAAAGCAGTTGTAACAGGCTATACACAACCAGGTAACAAATATTTTGCAACTAGACAAAGACTTGCTTATCATCCACGCGATAAGACTTTCCAGCCAGAAATTGCAGCGTCAGTATCAGGCGGAGCTTCAACGCAGACAGCACCTCCACCATCACAACCAGAACCACAAAGTCAGCCTCAATCTAGTACTGGTAAAAAATCGAAACAACAGGAACTAGATGACTATGAGAAAGAATATCTAGCTAGATATGAACAACAACAAAATGAAGCTGCACAAGCTGAAACTGAAGAAGAATCTACACAAACAGCATCTAAAGCAGGCGCAATGCCAAAGGGTTTCTAAACTAATAATTTTATTTTATTCTTTATTCTACGCTAGCGTAAGCTTCTAACACTTCTTTTGAATGGCCTTTTGCCTTCACTTTCTCAAAAACCTTAAAGATCTTCCCGTTCTCATTTACCAAAAATGTACTTCTGTTTATACCCATATACTCTTTACCCATGAACTTCTTTTTGCCCCAAACACCAAATAATTTTGAAACTTCTGTTTTAGTGTCAGCAAGTAGCATGTAAGGAATTTTCATTTTGTCACAAAATTTTTTATGAGATGTAACATCATCCTTACTAATACCTACAATCTCAATTCTATCTTTTTGAAATTTCTTATAGTCCTTAGAAAATTCATCTGCTTCAATAGTACAACCTGGCGTAAAATCTTTTGGATAAAAATAAATTACATATTTTTTTCCACGTAGATTACTTGAGCTAAAAAGATTACCATCAGCATCATCAAGTTCAAATTTTGGCACAGATTTTCCTTCTGAAATCATATATTGTTTTTTAATTACCCAATTAATTACTTTTAGATCAGGAAAACAATTCGAATCTTTTATATGGAAAACATATTCGGTTGTGATCTATATGGTTAATCCAAGAGCATGGTTTGCTGAGGCTATAGCAACATTTGGTTTAGTATTCTTTGGACCATTATCTGTAATATTGTCTGTAGTTGTTTTTGGTGATGGATTATCTATTGAAGCGATAATTATGATTTCTTTAGGACACGGTGCAATCATAGCATTGATGGTATATGCTTTCGGTCATGTTTCAGGTGCACACATCAATCCTGCAGTTACAATCCCTATGATGATTACAAAAAAAATTGGAATAGCGGATGGTATTGGGTACATCATATCTCAAGTAATAGGCGGAATTATTGCAACGTTAACTTTGGTAGTAATATTACCGGAAATTGGCAAGCCAGTTCTTTGGGGTGGACATGGAGGCCCTAGTGAATTACTCAACAATAGTGTAATGTCTGGATTTATGGTAGAAGCTATACTCACATTTTTCTTGGTGGTTGTAATTTTTATGACAGCAGTTCATAAAAAAGCACCCAAAAGTGTCTATGGTGCGGCTATTGGTGGAATGGTATTCTTGTTACACATAGTGGGTGTTCCATTAACTGGCGCATCAATGAATCCTGCAAGATCATTTGCACCAGCAATTGTAACTGGTGATGTTGGTCTGTTAGAAATACAATGGCTTTATTGGATTGCACCAATAGTTGGAGGTATTATTGCAGGTGTAATAATGAATTATGTCTTTATAAAAAAAGCAGAGAAGGAAATATAGTTTTTTCCAAACATTTTTAACAATTTTTCAAAGTGTGTTATTGGGCTCGTGGCTCAGCTTGGATAGAGTGAGTGCTTGCGGAGCATTAGGTCGGGGGTTCAAATCCCTTCGGGCCCGTTATCAAATTTAATAATATAATTAGATTCATAGAATTAGTTATGATCACGCATAAAATTAGAAAACTTTTGTCTGAACAAAAACTTGGATTTATCGCAACTGTTTCACCAGATGGCACACCCAATCTATCGCCTAAAGGCACTATCATTGCATGGGACGAAAACACTCTTGCATTTGCAGATATTCGGTCCCCACAAACAATGAGAAACTTGAGAAATAACACTTCCATTGAAATTAACGTTGTTGACCCATTTTCTAGGAAAGGTTTCAGGTTTAAGGGAGTTGCTGAAATTATCTCAAACGGTAAAAAATACGATAAAATTCTTTCACATTATCAAAAATCAGGAGTTAAAAGTTCTATCAAGTCAATCGTACTGGTTAATGTTAAAGAGGTAAATGAAGTTATTTCACCACTTTATGATCTAGGCTTTACAGAGGATGAAATAAAAGATAGATGGAAAAAATATTATCTGTCTTTTTAACCATTAACTCATATTTTTTGTTTTTCTTTCTTGTTCAAGAGCTTTTTTTACTAAATCTAATTCTTTTTGTGTGTTTTGTAATTTTTGTTTCATAGATGCCACTACAGCACTGGCAGCATCAACAACATTCTTTGATTCTTTATTTTTTCCAGCATCAGTAATTTTATTTTGAATAAATTTTAATTCTCTCATATTAGATTCAATCTCCTTTCTTTTTTGTACAAGTTCATTTTCTACTTTCCTTATCTCTTCTCTCATCTTATTAATTTCAGGAAAATTATTAGTCTTCATTTTTACAGATTCAAGTTCATCGTTGTGTTTCTTAATTTCCACTTTTAGTTCTAACACTTCTTTTTTTGAATTATTAATTTCCTGAATTACTTGACTATGTTTTTTATATTCTTCCATAATCTTATTCATTTTTTCATTCTTATCTCTGATTTCATTATTTACTTTAAGTAACTCTTCCCGAAGTGGTTTTATGTCATTTTTTAGTCTCTCACATTCATTATTGTATTGCTGGATTTTTTCCATTATGCTTTTTTGCTCCCTTTTTGCATGCATCAGTTTTCCTACAATTTCATTGTATTCTTCTTTGACAAGTTGAAGTTTATTAGAAACAGAATCAGGGTTTTTTATTTCATTGTCAGTACTATTTTTTTTAAATTTATTTTCTGTTTCTATTTTTTGTGTATTAGTTTTTGATACTGTTTTTTCTAACACAGTTTCATCAATTTTTTTAAATTTATCAGAGTTTTTTGTTTCATTGCCTACTGTTTCCCTCTTTTTTGTACGTCCAAACCATTTCATATTAATTATCAATCCTCATCTTGATCATCAAATTCTTTTTTTCTTTACATATTTTAAATAAAAACCAAGCCCACCCATAACGAATCCACCAATCAATGCAAGTGTACCTAACTCTTGTGAGGTTGCATATTGAGTAGGGGCCACGATTAATAATACTGCGCCAAAAACTATCAAAAATAAACCACTTCTTTTTGGTTTGTTATGTTCATCATGTACCATAATGATCAAACATTCCTTTTAATTTTCTCTGCAACCTCTTTCTTTCCAATATCCTCAATAAATCCACCAAGTTTTGGCCCTCTAGGTCCTGCTATGATAATTCTATAAAGAATTCTGAAAAAATCCTTTGGCTGAACTTGATTTTCCTTTGCTATGCTGTATATTGAATTCTGCAGGTCTTCTATTTTGTTATCTTCTTCTAGTACCTTTACTAATTGCTTGAGTGCATTTTTAGTTGAATCATCAATTTCAAGTTTAGCAGCTGGTATTTTTGTTTCTAAAAAGTCATCCGAATAATGTCCAGATAAACTAATCAGTTTTTTTACATCATCATTTTCTTCCTTTATTGTTCCGTAATCAATCAGCTTTGATGTAACACGCTCTGATCTATTATCCTTGAATATTTTGCATAGTTCAATTAGCAGTCTATAGTTTACATGCATGCCTGGACTTTTTGGTGGATTTAGAAGATTGACATATTCGTATAGTCCCTTAGATTTTACCAATTTTGCTTCGTTATCCACTTTGGTTTTACCAAAGTAGATATTTTCTAATTCATTATATTCAGCCATTAGTGCAGGGATATCTTCAAACCCAAGTTCTCTTGCACCAGTAATTCTCTTGTAAAGTAAGAGAAGAATTGATTTGGATGTTCCATAGTGTAGCCATTTTTGGGATGTGACAACATTTCCAAGAGATTTTGATATTTTTTTACCATCTTTATCCAAGAACATTTCATATTTTACATGGTGAGGATGTGGAAATCCCAGTATCTCATCTGAAACCCAATCATTTACTTTAACTGAGTCCATGATATCTTTTCCATATGCTTCAAATCTAATATCAAACGCTTTCCATCTGGCAGCAAACTCAACCTTCCATGCTAACTTACCAAGATCTTTTGTGATATCTGATTCTCCTTCATATCCACATCCCTCAATAACTTTTGAACCAATTTCAGAATCTTTACATCTATATCTAATTTTTTTTTCTTCCTCAATGTATTCGAATGATTCTGTTGTGTACAGTCTGCCACAATGCTCACCATCACATACAGGAAAGTATGGAAGTATAGTTTGGAATTTCTCTTGACCTGTTAATTCTTTAATCTTATCTCCAATCTTTTTACTGTTAACAAGTATCTCATGGATCTGATCCTTTAGCAGATTGTTTTTGTAAGTTTCATGTGCTGTTTTGTGAGTGAATTCTATTCCGAGATCACGAAGTCCATCAAGAAGCAAACTACTCATATGGCTTCCGTAAGAATCATGACAATCCCCATATGGATCCTTAATGTAAGATACTCTTCTACCAATGTCATCAGGATTTACCTCTAGCCCTTCTGGAATTTTTCGTAGTCCATCTAGATCATCTGAATATGCTATCAATTCAGATTTGTAGCCAAAATTTTCAAGAGCGAGTTTGACGCCGTATGCTCTTACTGCATCACCTAGACTACCAATATGTGGAATACCGGAAGCACCTAATCCACTTTCTACCTTAATAATACCGTCAATATTTCGCCCGAGCTGTTTTTCCCGTTCAATTAGTTCAAAGGCTAGTTTGTCTATCCACGTACCCTTACCAATTATTTTTTGTTCAGTCATTATTTACCTCAATTGCTTTGACATATATGGTCCATCTAATGAGTAGCCTAATTTTTTGTAATATTCATGTGTACCAACTGCACTAATCACAAGAAGTTTTTTTGCGTCAAAACCCTCTTTTGATATTTTCTCTGCCTCACCCATCAATTTTCTACCTAATCCTGAATGTTGAATACTATTTTCTTCATGTTCACCAATCTTAATTGATTTTCCAAATACGTGAAGCTCCCTAACTATACATGAATTTGGAGTGATTTCAGCTCTATGTGCTAATTCACTTGGTTTTCTTAAGCGTAAGAATCCATAAATCGTTTCATCTTTATCATCAAAAGAAATGAAAATTTCTCTTCCACGAGAGGAATCATATTCTTCTCTGTTAAGTTTCAAAAGTTCTGACGGTGTGTTTTTTCTAGAAAGTCCAGCTTCTCTACATCTAATACATTTACATGAAAACCCCTGATCCTTTAATCGCTTATGAACAATCTGTCTCAAGTTTCCTGCTTTTGGACCAGCCTGAATTTCACTAGGTGTGATTTCTCTCTGAACGCGCATAATTCTAACCCATTTTGGAACCATTTTTTTTGCTTCAGTAAGCACATGCAGCATTTCTTCATCAGTATATGGTTTGTATTTTTTTTCCAAGTAATCGTTGTAGAGCGGAGTATTTTTCAAAACTAATGAAGGGTATATCTTTAACATGTCTGGCTTGAGATTTGAATCACTGAATAGATTCTTGAAATCATTGATGTCTTCATCGGGTGTCATAGTAGGTAAACCTGGCATCATATGTGCAACAATTTTGTAACCAGAATCTTTCGAGATTTGAAACGAATCTATAACATCATTATAGTTATGTCCTCTATTAACAATCTTGTAAACTCTTTCGTGTAAACTTTGCACTCCGATCTCAACTCTTGTTATACCGTATGACAGCATTAGGTCAACATGTTCTTTTTTACAATAATCTGGTTTTGTTTCAACAGTGAAGCCAACATTCCTATTTTTTGCTTTCTGATTATTTTTCATGGCAATTTCCAAATTTGGTGATGGAAACCCATTTAATGCATCGTAGCATGACTTGATAAAATTCTCTTGGTAATCTCTCGGCATGAAGAGAAATGTTCCACCAACAATAACTAACTCTATTTTTGTTGCATCATGTCCAAATATGTGTAATTGGTTAAGTTTTGACGTGATCTGAATGTTTGCATCATATCCATTTTTAATGGAATTGATTGCAACAGGTTCTTTTCCAGTATAGCTGTTTGGAGTATTAAACTCAATTCCACCTGGACAGTATGTGCATCTACCATGTGGGCATGCATATGGTTTTGGCATTAGTGCTATCACTGCAACTCCAGATGCAGTCTTTACTGGTTTTTTCAGCAAAACATTTTGTAGTTTTTTATAAAATTCTCCATTTACAGTTGATAAAATTTCATGGTTTTTTGGTATTCTATCAAGCGAGTATTTTGTACAGATTCTTTTGATTTCTAATTTTGTCTGTTTTTCAGTTAGTTCTGTAATTTCTAAAAGACTTTGTGATATCTCACTACATGCTATAGAAAAATTTGGGTTTTTCATCAGTTAATATGATAAATTCCTAACATAAATTCCTTAAAGATGTTGATTATGATAAGATTAGTCTTATCGACGTTTTCTCTTTTTTCTCACAGAGGTTTTTTTCTTCTTCTTTGTTTTTTTACTAGGAGACTTTCTTTTTCTGGCAAGGCTTTGTCTAAATCTTAAATTTTTTAATTTGACTAAAGTAACTTTGTCTGCCGCCATTTTTGTTTGTTGATTGAGAAATTCTTTGCCTTTTTCAGTAAGAACTGTTCTATTATTTTTATCAATACTTACAAACCCATTTTCAACAAGATTTTTGACAAATTCTTTTTTTAGTTCGTCTAATCCAGGAGGCTTTGTTGCAGTTAGAGTTTTTTGCTGTTGTACGCCCTGTCGAAGTAAAAATGAAGTGAGATAATCAGCACCTTTTTGGAGGTGTTGAACTTCTTCTGATTCAACATTTTTGTCCTCATCGTGTTTCTTTTTTGCATGAAGTAGATGGCCAATTAGCACATCTGCAGTTTTGGGCGAGTCTTCAGTTTCTGACACGTAATTTTTGGGTAGAACTTGAATTTATACTCTATTTACTTCAAAAATAAAGCACTCTGATGTAAAATGCCCCAAATGCAACTAATGTTGTTACAACCATTATTGGCAAACCCTTGATTAGAAACTCTCTAAAGAATATTCTATAGCCAAATTTCTCAGCAATTGCAATGGCTACAAGATTTGCACTAGCACCAATCAGTGTTCCATTACCTCCAAGGTCTGCACCAAAGGCCAGTGCATACCACAGTGGATTGTATGTGTATTCAGCCAATGTGTTAGAGAATGACGGGTCAGCTGAGATGCTTTCTATTATTGGAATC
>Ga0257111_1000430_pt1 | contig 17453 bp, 26 predicted proteins | sample LP_taG_6_FD_191567 | JGI IMG/M metagenome (GOLD analysis project Ga0257111, IMG submission 191567) | Marine microbial communities from Northeast Subartic Pacific Ocean, Canada - LP_J_2015_P26_500m | ecosystem: Environmental > Aquatic > Marine > Oceanic | place: Canada: Northeast Subartic Pacific...
TACAAATAGGGCAAGGTTCTAGCACTGTAAAATTTACAAAAATTGCAGGAGAATTACCACCAGGATTAGAGTTATCACCTCAAGGTATTTTACAAGGCGTTCCATTTGAAGTTGCAACTAGAAAAATATTTAGATTTGTTATACGAGCACAAAACATGGCTAGTCTTACAACTGATATTACAGATAGAACATTTACACTCGAAGTACTTGGTGCAGATGCACCAATATTTGCCACAGGATCAGGACAAATTGATCTATCAGGCATTAGTACAATAACAGGAACAAAATGGATAGTTGATGGAACCGAAGTAACCTATCAAATACTAGCAACAGATACTGACACAGCAACAGGACAAAGTTTAGCCTATGATATAGTAGAAGGAAGTTTACCTTCTGGTTTAACAATAAGTGAAACTGGACTTATTTCTGGAATTGTACAATTAGCAGAAGACGAAAAATATGCACCACGTGGTGGATGGTCCTATTGGGATTATGATGAATCTCCTGTTGGATACGATCCTACAACATATACTAAATCAAGATCTATAAACTATGAATTTACAGTACGAGTAACAGATGGTACTAGTGTATCTACACAACTTAATAGTATTTTTGTAGTTACTGCTGATTGGTGGAGAATAGATAATACAGATATCTCAATTGACCAATCAATATATGCTGGTAGTCCACTAACAATAGATTTCTCTGCATGGAGACGACCAGTATTCACAACTAAAAAAGATCTCGGTGCTCATAGACATGATAACGAAATTGTTATAAGAGTTGACGTCGAAGATTTTGATCCATTACAAGCAGATTTAACATATTCAATTATAAGCGGTGCTCTGCCAACAGGACTTTCAATTGATCCTGGAACAGGAGAAATATTTGGTAAACTGCCAACACAGGCGGCTGTAACTGTAGAACATACATTTACAATTAGAGCATTAAGAATTACAGGCCCAGGCACGAATGTCTTTACTGACAAAGACTTTATAATGAACGTCTATGGACAAATAGATGTTGGTGTTGCATTTGTAACGCCAGAAGATCTTGGTACTGTTCCTGCAGGAATGCCTTCACTAAAAAGTTTAGTGGCAACAGCGGCAGGTAGCAATAGAGTATTAAGATATACTGTAACAGAAGGCATTTTGCCTCCAGGATTAACTTTATCACCACAAGGAAACATAATTGGAATTCCTCAAATAGCAGATTATACTAATATTGATAATAATGCTACAACATATGACACTAATACAACATCTCTAGACAGAGAATATTCATTTATAGTTGAAGTTAGTGATCAATATAAAGCATTAGCAACTACAAGAACATTTAAACTAAAAATTACTTTGCCATATGCATATGATTATGGTAACTTAGAAGGACATGGCACTTCAATGGCAGATAAAAATATTTTTTATCAAGTAGCACAAGATCCAAATATAAACAATAATGAATATATTTTTAGATCTGAAGATCCTTCGTTTGGTATAAAAGATAGTCCACGAATGCTTTTGGTTGCAGGACTTAAACCAACTACATTAAAATTAATGCAACAACAAATAGAACAAAATCACGAACCAAAAACATTATATTTTGGTGATCTTAAAACAGCAGTTGCAAAACAAGATGGAAAAGTTGTATACGAAGTAGTATACATCGAAATGAAAGATCCTCTTGTTAATGCCCTTGGCAAAGCCGTTGCAAGTGAGGTCCCTTTACGAACAACTGTCAGCAAATCTTTATTAGGACCAGTCGGAGATGATGCATATATTACTGCTGATGCAGAAGAATATAATGTAACTACTGACAATGGGTTAAGTTTTTCAGTATCAGGCTCAAAAGTAAGATATGCTAATGAACTATCTGCAGATTTAGGATATGTTACAAAATTATATCCAAATGCCATGGCAAATATGAGATCACAAATAAAATCTTTAGGACATAAAGAATGGTTACATTTACCATTATGGATGAGAACTCCACAAACAGGAACTGGTGCTCCTATAGGACATACACCAGCAGTAATTTTAGCATATTGTAATCCTGGGCAATCAGCATTAGTAAAAAATAGAATTTTATCAAAAGCAATTGATTTTAAAAAAGTACAATTTACTATTGACAGATACGTTGTCGGATCAGGTATTACATCTCCTACATCGTTTGCTGGAAATGGTACTACTAAAACCTTTACTATGAATCATATTATTAACAGCCAAGACGTCGAAATTGCGATTGACAATGCTGTGGTGGCCGACGCAAGTGTAGATAATTTAACAATTTTTGCTGGTAATAGCACTTATACAGTAGATATATTGCCTTCAACAGGAGTATTATCTTCTACATATGACGTAACAGCAGACAATTTAAGCACACCAGGTTATCTTTTATCAGATACAACCATACGATCGGCAGATTTACAAAATCCTTATACACTATCACATGACTTAATAAACAAAAAAACTAGTATTACATTTAGTAAGGCTCCAGATGATAAAAGTAAGATTACTGTGTCTTATAAAGGTGATAAATATCTTATATTTAGAAAAAAAGGAATTTAATAAATGGCAAGTAACATAGTACCAGGTAATATAGACGGCACGTTTCCAGTTGCTGGAAAAGATAACTCTTCACAAGGATTTAGAGATAATTTTACAGCGTCTAAAAACAATTTTACAAATGCTAAAACTGAGATTGAAACACTTCAAACAAATGCAGTTCAAACAAATATTGCAACTAGTTTTAATGATAACATTATTTCAAGAGCAGTATTAAAAGACACTGCTGAAACAGTATACCTACATGGCACAACAGGTGGCGCCATTACAATAAATCACGAAAACGGACATTATCAAACAATTACATCAAATGCGGCAATTACACTTGCATTTACTAATATGCCTGCAAATGGCACTCTTGGAAGAGTTATTTTAGATATAACTTTTGCCGCAACGGCACATACAATAACAATTCCAACTTCTGTTAAAGTTTCTGACTCTGTGTCAGGCGGAGACGGATCATCTGATACAATAACAGCACCGAATACAGGAAGATATATATATGAATTTGTATCTCCAGATGCTGGTAATACAATATTAATGCATCAACTCGGAAAGATGTATAACTAACCTGAAGGATAGGTGAATGACATTATTCCACCCACTTCAAGAAAATGTAAAAGCACTATCAGACAACGATATTGCAAAAAGAATAAGAGAACTTACTAAAAAAGTTGCTAGTAATAGACGGTTTGGTCGAAACCCAGAACTATTATCACAATTATCTGTAGCACTTGACTCCTATCGAGAAGAACTAAGAACTAGACGCATAAGTGAATTACAAGATAGGTATAAAAAAGCAAGAGGTGAACCAGAGTTAGGTGATCTTATCAATATCGACTAATAACTATTATTGATGTCGAACTCTTTTACTTGGAAAACAAGTTTCAAATCTATTATTATAGTTGACAATGAGTTATTTCAAAATGAATATAATGTCGAATTAGCCATTACGCCGAACACTGCTGATTTGAAGAAACAAAGTAATTATTTTGAAAGACTGAAAAGTCTTTATGAGTACGTTTTTTCAAACACAGTGACGGCGTGGAGGAAAGATACCCTACATCAAATTTTATTAAAGAAGTCTAACAATCGATTTATTGAATTACCAAAACCACCTTATGACCAAATCATGGCTGGAGTATGTTTTTGCAAATCAAATGCTATTTTAGACGGTGTAATTACGGTAAGCAAATTAAAACTTTCCAGTTGGCAAGGTGATGGTATTACATATTCGGTTGACAAAAACTCAAAAGAACTTACACTATTAGATGTAAAGGATTGGTTCTCAGAAAAATTTAAAAAATTTGATCCATGGTGGCTGAGATCTGATACAGCAACTTATGATAAAGAATTACCAAAAGGATTATACACAGGGCACTTTAGTTGGGACACTCAAACAACTGCTATTGACAAAGGACACGAACATCATGCTAAAATATTTGAATTTAAACCACAGATTTTAGATGGCGGCAAAAATAAAGACAAATGATTACGGTGATTGCATCTATACAGAAGATGATGCAATAGATTTAATTTATTCACATCCAGATATTGATATTACAAAACTTTTCTTTACAGAAATTGATCAATATTCTAATGCATTAAAAGAGTTAGGCATAGATTTGCCAAAAATTAAACTTGAACCTGTACATTCAGTTAGTGTACAAGAGTTTGATCAAAAAAATATTGACCACTGGCATATGCCCAAAGAATATTACGAATTAGATGTTAAAAAATACTTGTTAGATAAATGTACAAATGAAAAAGAAAAGAAAAGAGTTAATGTAGAATATATATTATTCGAAAGAAAGAAATTTATTAAAGTATTACAATTTTTAATATATTTTGTAAATGTTCTTCGAAAACATAATATGGTATGGGGCGTAGGTAGAGGATCTAGTGTAGCAAGTTTCTGCTTATTTTTAATTGGTGTACATAAAATAAACCCATTACAATATAATATTGATTACAAAGAATTTTTAAGATAATAAGCAATTGCAAGTTTTAAAACACCCTAATTTGCATAATGATAAGTAAAAGTATATAATAGGAGATATAAAATGGTAAGAGGTACACAAAGAAAAAAACTTTATAGAACTATGCAAGGACGTATGGTTGATATTGAAAAATTACGATCAATGAATGAAAATATCCGAGCAGTTGGTAATATGAATGTTAATGCTCGAGGAGATATTTTAGGACCTGGTGGAACAATTTCAAAATCTAAAGAACAAGTAATAAAAGAATACTATGAAGCACCAAAAGGTGTAGTTGCTGATACTCCTGTTAAAAGAATGGCAATACCAACACCAATACCACAAAATAAAGTTGTAGAAACAAAAGTTATAAATCCAATTAAAGAACCACAACCAATTGAAGGTATAAAACAAGCCAAAAAAATTGATATTTTCAAACCAAAAACGGTAGAAACAAAAACTCCTGAAACAAAATCAGGAATCGACGCCGCACTTGACGGCATAGAATAAGCCTAAAACTCTAATTAGAGTTGACTTTAATCAATAATTAATTTAAAATAAGTTTATGAGTGATTTAAAAGTTCTTAAATCCAGTACGAAAGGATTTGGTGGCAGTGGATTTGTTCACGCATACAAAGGCAACATCCAACCATTAGGAAAAAGAGTTATAGTTAAAAAAATGCATTTTGGCGATGTTAAAACCAAAGGTGGAATAATTCTTCTTGATGATGATGGAAAAGATAGTGGTATTCATCCGCGATGGGGACAAGTACACGCAATAGGAAACAAACAAGAAGATGTTAAAGTAGGACAATGGATATTAGTTTCACATGGTAGATGGACAAGAACATTTCTTCTCACAGGTAAAGATAATATAGAAAATGAATGCCGAATGGTTGACGAAGATGATATTTTATTAATATCAGATGAAGAGCCAGATGCAAATTTAAAACAAGCCGGATATGTCAACATGGGTGGTGCTCAGCAGATGACTAAACTTCCGGGTAATGATTAATATGAAAGAACTTTGGGTAGAAAAATATAGACCAAAAGTATTAAAAGAATATGTTGTTCGTGATGATGCACAACGACAGCAAATACAATCCTGGATTAATGACAAAGCAATTCCACATTTATTATTAAGTGGAGCACCTGGTGTTGGTAAAACTACATTGGCAAAAGTATTATTCAATGAACTCGAAGTAAGTGGTTATGATATACTAGAAATAAATGCTTCTAGAGAAAATTCTGTAGATACTGTTAGAGAAAAAATTAATAACTTTGTACAAATTATGCCATTTGGTGATTACAAATATGTATTACTAGATGAAGCAGACTATATGAGTCCAAATGGACAAGCGGCATTACGTGGTGTAATGGAAATGTATCATACATCAGCAAGATTTATAATAACTTGCAATTATCCAAACAGAGTTATTCCAGCATTACATAGTAGATGTCAAGGTTTCCATATGGAAGTAATTGACAAAACAGAATTTACAGCAAGAGTGGCGGAAATATTAATTGCAGAACAAATGGAACCAGATATTGATACATTAGACACGTATGTTAAAGCATCATACCCTGACTTAAGAAAATGTATTAATATGATACAGCAAAATTGCAGAGACGGCAAACTTATGCCACCACAATCAGGTGATAGTGGACAACAAGATTATAGACTGCAAATGGTTGAATTGTTTAAGCAAGGAAAAATTAATGAGGCAAGAAAACTTGTATGTGCTCAGGCTAGACCAGAAGAATGTGAAGAAATATACAGATGGCTGTATGACAACTTAGAAATTATAACCAAAGATAGCGACTTACAAGATAAAGCAGTACTAATTATTAAGCAAGGATTAGTTGATCATTCATTTGTAGCAGATCCCGAGATTAATCTAGCAAGTGTAATGATTAAACTAGCACGATTACAAAATGGGAACTAAACACGACAAAAAAAGATTTTTTATAGTAAAATATAACATCAAACCAGACGGCAAATTTGATGAATTTGTGGAACTATCAAAGAAAAAACTCGGTACTGGCAAATTGACTGAAGCAAAAGTTGTTTTAGATTTAGTCAATAAAACCGTTGTTAAATGTGACCTACCTAAAGTACCTGCCAATATCCCATATGAAAACGTTTACGAACATTACAGAAAATGGTATGCAGACGTTATTGACCAGTTTCTAACATCTTAAACAAGACACACTCTATTCACTAAATATAACATTATGCATGATGTTCTAGATATTATTAAAAATGTACAATCATTATACGCAATCGGACCCACTCTTGATGTATTAAAAGACTACGAAAGAGTAATTGATGAATTAGATGTATATGTTTTTAAAAATTGGGGTGAAGGTGAATTATTAGAAGGACCTATTGATTCGCGACACTTTGTTACTTGTTCATTTATGTGGCCTGCTGATAAAATGCCAGATCCATCTGGTGGCAAAAAACTTCTTGATCATGGCTGTAAAGTTATATACAAAGAAGATAATTTACTAAAACCAAGAGAAATAAAAGCACCAGAAGACTATAGACCAGGTACTACTAAAGGTAAAATTGACGGCCATCCAATATGGGTTGTTGAAATTAAAATGCCAAAAGAATTAATTGGGAATTTTAAACAAGGTACTGAAGGTACAAACCAAAATGACGAAACAGAAGGTATGGACAATTTAAAAGATTTTGAAAGTGATAATGACACTTATTAAAGAAGGATTAAAAGCCGGAGACTTAGAAGGCCTAGTATCTCGTAGATTTGAAGTTGACAAATATAAATCAAAGATGGGACAAGATAAAGATGTCTGCGTACTTGCTTTTGTTGTTAATGGTTTAGAACCTGCAAAAGATTTAGAACGTTTTGCAGAAAAAGGATATAAAACTATCCTTGATGCTGATGCTACTCCTGGAACTATGAAGGATGGCAAACATAGAGTATTTGTTGAGTTCGAAAGAAACGAAAAAATGGATATTGCTATTGGTGACTTTCTTGACGACATAGGAAAATTATGTGCTATTGAATTTTGGGAATTTACATATCATAAAAGACCAGTTGTATTTCAAGCCGATAGAGCAAATTTATCAAAAGTGTTACCTAGAACGCCAGAAGCATATAATCAAAAAATTAGCAAATTAAAACTAGGAGAAATTACAAGTTTCTTTGATAAGTTTCAATTAATGGAAATTAAATTAGATAACAATATTTTACGTTTTAAGAAAGGCTCTGAAAAACTAAATTTTGAGTTACACGCATGGGGTGACACCTCTGCCGTACTTAAAGAAGTCAAAGCATTTAAAATTGATACTGATTCAATGGCTGAATGCATTTACTTAACCAAAGTGTTTGGTCCATTTAATATCACAAAGACCAATGAAGATTCGTTTATATTTTCTAAAGACAATCACTCTGCGATGTTAAGTAAACACAAATGGTAAGATTAAGCGAAAACTTCACTCTACAAGAATTTACAAAGAGTCAAACTGCAATACGAAAAGGTTTAGATAATACTCCTGCTGAAGCACATATAGAAAATGCAAAAGAACTATTTGCAAATGTAGTTCAAAAAGTTAGAGATAATTTCGGAGTAACTATAATTAATTCAGGATACAGAGGACCAGATTTAAATTATGCTATAGGTGGCTCAAATACATCACAGCATACAAGAGGACAAGCAGTAGATATTGAATGTCCAGGCACACCAAACTATGATGTTGCTAAATGGGTTGAAGATAACTTAGAATTTGACCAACTTATACTAGAATTTTACACACCGGGAATACCTGATTCTGGATGGGTACACGTTAGTTACAAGACAGAAGACAATCGTAAACAATGTTTAACTGCAATGAAGGAAAATGGAAAAACTATATACAAGCCAGGACTCGTCGCTTAAATACTGTAACAATTGCGGGCGGGCGGAACATGATGGGCCAGTTATTGAAACATTTCTTGATGGTGACAATAAACCCCTAAAAATAGTAGTTTGCAATTATTGTAGAATAGAGGAAAAATAATGTTTGGACAAATAAGAATGATTTTTACACTTATTATCATCGCGGGTTTAGCCGGCGGTGTTATGTATGTGAATAAATTACGATCTGATAACGCCATTCTTAAAACAAATCAAATAAAACTAGAACAAAGTATTGAGTCACAAACTAAACTATTAGAGCAACAAAAAATAGATTTTGAAGCAATAATGGAAAGCAACAAAAAATTAAACATATTAATACAAACTTTCAAAAAAGATTTAGACGAGTTAGACAAAAGATTTACTAAAAAAAATAGAGATGTAGGCAAACTTGCAATAGACAGAACAAAAGCAGTTGAAAAAGTTATAAACAAAGGTGCTAAGAATGCCACAAGATGTGTTGAGTTGGCCTCAGGTGCTGAACACACAGAAGCAGAATTAAAAGCAACAAAGAAAAGTGAGATAAACCCGGAATGTCCGAGTTTAGCAAACCCAAGTTATGTACCATATTAATAAAATATTTGCCATAGCATTAATTGTTTTCCTTACTGGTTGCAGTATAGGTGGTGAAAAGAAAATTAAAATATTCTCAATTGAGGAACCAAGAAAGAATTTAGATTATCCAATGCCTACTGCGTTACAACTTGAAGAAGTTAAATGGATTATTATTACAAGTGAAAATGCACAAGAAGTATTTGCTAAATTAGAAGCGGCAGGAATAGATCCTGTGCTGTTTGGTTTAACAGACAAAGACTTTCAAATACTTGCGAAAAACTTTGCACAAATAAGACAAAAATTACAAGAAACAACTAACTTACTAGAAGAATATAAAAAGTATTACGAGACAGATGAGAATTCTAACTAACATATGGTATTGGTTTGTAGGTTATCCTGCAGAACTGACTTATTGGTTCGAAGGAAGTGAAACTACATTAAAAGTTCGTAAATTTAAAGAAGTTAAACCTAACCATATTACATTTAAAAATATGGAAACTGACAAATACGTCGTTGTTAAATCAGATACCCCTATCAAATATATCATTAGAGAAGAATAAATATACGCATATAACTTAAAGAGGAAAAAAATGGAATTTATATTAACACTTGCGATAAAATTTTGGCAATGGACTTTAGTGATTGTTTTTATTCTAATAGGTTGGCTTATAAACGTATTAGATAAAAGAAAACCACCTAAAGTAAAATTTTCATATGCAGAATTTCCAAGTATGCAACCAATTAAAATAGAAACAAAAGACATAGGATTTTTTAAAGGTATATTAATGTGGATACTATCAACAAGAAACTGGACTATCACAAAAGATTGGTACTACAACATAAACGGAACTGATTACGTGATACCTGCAGGATTTAAATTTGATGGTGCAAGTATTCCAAAATTCCTAAGAACTTTTTTCTCTCCAGTTGGAGTATTATTAATGGGTGGACTTGTACACGACTACGGTTACAAGTATCAAACACTACTTCTTAAAAACAAAAAAGAAACTATTGGCGTTAAAGATCAAAAATGGATGGATAAAACATTCAGAGATGTTAACATTTATGTTAACGGATTTTATACTATGAACTACTTGTCATATTGGTCATTGAGACTAGGCGGTTGGTTTGCATGGAACGGACATAGAAAAAGAAATGCTAAAATCGAAGATCTAAAATAATGATGGATAAACTAATAACTTTACTAATAGGTATATTACTTGCTCTAGGAGGCTGGACACTTACTAGAACATTTGATTTATCTACTAAACAGGCAGTCAATCTCGACAAAGTAAGTAAATTAGAAAGACAAGTTGAAAAACTTGAAGACCAAGTAGATAATTTAAAAGATAAAGAAGAAGAAATTATAGAGCAACATAAAAAATTATTTGAAGCCTTAGCAAAAGATAATACACCATCATCAGGATACAATTACTAATGGCAGATTTAAAAGAAGATATGTTAGTTTCTAAAAAAACAACTTCTAACGATTTAATCAAAGTTAAAAAAACTACAGAAGAATACGAATTAAAAAAAAGCGATCTTGTTCCTGATTCTGGTGACGAAGCCCCTACATGGTATAATAAATTAGCAGGACTTATTGACAAGTTTAGATTTATACCTCGATTAGTAATGTTAGCATACATCTATGCTTTTTACAAATCAGTAACTTGGTTTATGCAATTACCTGATCCAACAAATTCTCAAGCGATGTACATATCAACAATAGTTGGTGCAGGCGCGGCATTCTTTGGATTATATGTTGGCAAACCGGGTGCAACACTTCCAAAAAACAAAAAATAATTACCAAACATTGACAATTCACAAATCTATATTATAATAATTACTATAAATGAAGAATTATTATGATACCTTAGGTGTATCTGACGATGCATCAGATAGAGAAATTAAACAGGCTTTTAAGAGTATTGCTAAAAAAGAACACCCGGATCGTGGTGGTGATACAACAAAATTTAAAGAAGCCAACGAAGCCTATGACACACTTAAAAATTCTAGCAAAAAACAAGAATATGATACTTTAAGAAAATATGGTCAAAATATAGGTGGACATGGCTCAGGTTTTAAATTTACAACAAGTAGTTTTAGTGATGATATATTTGAAGATTTTTTCTCTGGCTTTAGTTTTGGTGAACAAGGTACCCAACCATTTGCAAGAACAATGCGTAGACAAAGACGAAATGTTAATAGAAGTATTAACGTTAGAATGTCTATTTCAATTAAAGAGGCTATGTCTAGTATTGAAAAAACTATTTCATATAAACTACCGTCAGGTAAAGAAGAATTTGCCACAGTTAAAATTCCTGCAGGATGCCAACATGGAGTAACTTTTAAATACCGAGGTATGGGTGATAATTCTGATTCTACTGTACTACGTGGTGATTTATTAGTACAAATGAGTGTATTAGATTCTGATGGATATACAAGAAAAAATAACGATTTATATACTGATAAAGTTATAAATTGCTTTGACGCAATACGTGGTTGTGAATTAAAATTAAAAACATTAACTAATACTACTATTAAAATACAAGTACCCCCAGGTACTCAACCAAATACTCTTATTTTATGTAAAGGCCAAGGAATGCCTATACATAAGACGTTAAATATTAGAGGAAATCTGTATGTAAAAATAATAATACTAATACCTGAACTATCACAAACAGATTTAAACAAAATAAAAGATTTATGATTTCGATATTGCAACATCCACATAAAGCACTAACAGAAGTAAGCACTCCGTTTGACTTCGAAAATGATAACATTCCTAATTACGATGATATTGAAAAATTTGAATTCGATATGAACAATTTAATGATTAATTCTAGAGGTATGGGATTAGCGGCAAATCAAATAGGCATTACCAAACGATTCTTTGCTTTTGGACACGAGTCGTTTGACAAGATACAAAAACCTGCTATAATATGGAATCCGTCGATAGTTAGAGAAAGTGAAGAAAAAACTTTAGACGAAGAAGGATGTTTAAGTTTTTTAGGTGTATTTGTAAAAGTATTAAGACCTAAAAAAATTACAGTAAAATGGGAGAACAAAAAAGGAGAAACTTTAATGCAACATCTAGATGGTATGGAAAGTAAATGCTTTCAACACGAAAACGACCATTTAAATGGCATTACTTTTAATACAAAGGTTTCAAAATTAAGATGGGATATGGCAATTAAAAAATTGGAGAAAAAAGTAAATGCTTGAAGCCAACGAATCATTAGAAAACATATTTGAGAATGCTGTAAAAGAAGCAGAAAAAAGAAAGCATGAATACGTAACAGTTGAACATTTACTACTTGCTTTAACTAAAGATAAAGATGTTGCACAGGTTTTACATGAGTTTAAAATAAATCTATCAGCACTTATTAGTGACATTGAAGATTATTTAAACAATAAATGCACTGAAATAATATATAAAGGTGAAGGAAAAATATCACCTAGAAAAACTGCATCATTAGAGAGATTAATGAATAGAGCATTTACTCAAGCACTATTCCAAGGTAGACAAGATGTTACAGCAATAGATATATTGATTAGTATATTTGCTGAAAAGAAAAGTTATGGAGTATATTACTTAAAAACTCACAAAGTAAAAAGAGAAGATTTACAAGATTTATTAAGTGCTGAAGCCATATTAGATGAAAGCATGGCTCCTTTGGGACACCCACCTTTTGGCCCAAGTTTAGGTCCTGGTCATGAGCAAAAATTAAGACCAAACCAAGCAGATAGAATACTTAAAAACTATTGCGAAAATTTAAATCAAAAGTATTTTGAAAAGAAAATTGACCCTGTAATAGGACGAGAAGCAGAAACTGATATATTAAAACAAATACTTGCAAGAAGAAATAAAAATAACGTCTTAATAGTTGGAGATGCAGGTGTAGGTAAAACAGCAGTTGTTGAAGGACTTGCAAGACGTATTGCTAAAAATAAAGAAGATATTCCTCCATATTTACGAGACCATGTAATTTTTAATTTAGACGTTGGTAGTCTTTTAGCAGGATCAAAATATAGAGGAGACTTTGAAGAACGATTTAAAATGGTTTTAAATGCACTTGATCAAAAACAAAAAACGATATTGTTTATTGATGAAGCACATATGATTGTTGGTGCAGGGACAACACAAGGTGGATCAATTGATCTTGCAAATTTAATGAAACCTATTTTACTAAAAGGTAACATAAAAGTAATTGCATCTACTACTTGGGAAGAATATAGAAAATTCTTCGAAAAAGATAGGGCATTAATGAGACGATTCCAAAGATTACAAGTTGGGGAACCTACAGTAGAGACTACTGTTAAAATTTTAAAAGGAATTAAACACTATTACGAACAGTTCCATAAGTGTACAATTACAGATGAGGCTTGTGAAGATGCCGCTGAATATTCTGCAAAATTTATTGCAGAGAAAAAACTACCTGATAAAGCAATTGACGTTCTTGATAGTTCATGTGCTAGATTAAAACTAACCGGTACAAAAGATGGTAAAATTGATCATGAAGAAATTATTCATGAGATATCAAAAATGACTGGAATATCAATAGAACAACTTGCTAAAAAAGAAGCAAAACATTTAGAAAATCTATCCGAAAAAATGAAATTACAAGTGTTTGGACAAGATAAAGCAATTACTACTATTATTGATAAAATTCTTATAGCGAGAGCAGGACTTAAAAATTTAAACAAACCCGTAGGATCATTTTTATTCTTAGGACCAACAGGTTGTGGTAAAACTGAAACTGCAAGACAATTAGCAAAAACTTTAAGTGTTGAATTATTAAGATTTGATATGTCAGAATATCAAGAAAAACATTCTATATCTAAATTAATAGGATCACCTCCAGGATATGTAGGTTATGAAGATACTACAATGGGTGGTGGTATGTTTGTAAATGAAGTAGAAAAAAATCCACACGCAGTTGTATTATTTGATGAAGTAGAAAAAGCACACCGAGACGTATCAAATATGTTATTGCAAGTTATGGATTATGGAAATGTTACAGGTTCTAACGGTAAGAAAGCAGATTGCAGAAACATTATATTAATTCTAACATCTAATTTAGGTGCAGAAGAAATGGAAAAATTAAGTATTGGCTTTGGACCATCTGAAAAATCAGGTGAAGACGAAGCCGCAATGAAAAGATTTTTTGCTCCAGAATTTAGAAACAGATTAGATGCAGTAGTTAAATTTGAAAAACTTGACACAGAGACAATGAAATCTATAGTTAAAAAATTCTTAGCAGAACTTAATACAATGACAATAGAAAAAAATGTTGAAGTTAATGCAACAGATGAAGCAATTGAATTCTTAATTAAAAAAGGATTTAATGCTAAGATGGGTGCAAGACCTTTACAAAGAATTATTGACGACGAAATTAAACAACCATTGTCAAAAATGATACTATTTGGTGAATTACAAGAAGGTGGTCGAGTAGAAATTGACCTAGATGATAATGTAATTCCACAACTAAAAATAACGTTTAAACAAAAGCAAATTTTAACTCAGTTCAAACCAAAAGTAGAAGATGCGAAAGCACCACAATAAACTTTTTTACGGTGTTTACACTCATAAAACTATTTTTAAAATGCCATGGGCACACGGACTATATCCTACAACAGATGAAAACTTATTAAAATATGTCAAAGGACAGATTTCTTTACTAGGAAAATACAATATGGAAATGGCTAACCTGGCTGGATTTATAATGGAAAATAGACATAATATGAAATTTAGAGTTCAAAAAGATCAAACATTATTTTATAGCAATTTTGAAACTGCAAGAGATATTCTTGTAAGATATTGGGATTATTTTATTGATGTTAAAAGTGTAAATTTAACTCATATAGATAAAATAAAAAAAAATATAATTATTTGTAAAAGATATCCTCATAACGTATATCAATATCAGATATATCTTAAAAAAGATATCCATAGAATTTTAGATGAAAACGAAAAAGACTCATTTGCACAATTTTGTTTTGCAAATAAAAGTGGAATTAAAATAACAAATAAATTTATAAACGATTACTTAACAGGTAAAAACCAATATTGTTGGCATGGTTATTTTTTTGTAAAAGAAGAAAAATTTTTATCAGTATTATACATTTTAATCGAAAAGGCTATTGACAAAGTATACAAATACATTAAAATATAATTATGCAAAACGCAATTAGAAAACTTAAAGAAAAAAACATCTTTCATAATAATTCACTTGTTGAATCTGAAATTACAAAATGGTGGTATGACTCGCCTGTCCAAGTAAAAAGTACTTTAATAGTTAAAGAAATGAAAAATGATCATTGCATATGCAATGAATATCGAGAAGCAGATGGCAAAGCATATAAAATTAGATATCTTGATATTACAACAATTGATGGAATGAAACCAGATGAACTTGCCGCTGTATATGGTTTAGGTCCAAAAACAGAAAGATTTTATAAACGAAAACTAAATGAAAAATACAATAAATAATAGCAAATGGCACAAACAAGTATAACACTATTAGGACAAAAAGGCCTAACTGCGGCTGTAACAGGTACAACAATCTCTTTTAATGCAACAGATAAAAAGATTGTGCATAGTGCCAACGGCTTTGGCAACCTAAAAACAAACGATATAGTTACTGTTACAAATGCTAGTACGGCCAGCAACAACAAAGACTATACAGTTGCAACAGTGGCATCAGATGGCTCGTATGTTAAAACTCATGAAGCAACAACTACTGAGGGTGCTGGTGCAAATATTTCTGTAACACACTCTGGATTTATTTCTAATAAAGCAAAAGGTGATGGATATTATTCACAACCAGACGGCATTCATACAGTTGCATACCATATTAGTGATACTTTGCCAGCGGCAACAACTATTAAAATGCAAGGCTCACTTGTAACGATACCAACTGAAGACGATTGGTTTGATATCCCAAATTCAGGTGCTACTCCAGATTTAAGCACAAAATCTTTTACGGCTAATTTTACAGGAAATTTTGTTTGGACAAGAGTAAAAATTACTGGAATAACAGCCGGATCTATTACAAAAGTATTATTCAATCATTAACTTACAGGTTGACATTTACCATATTCGTGTTATAGTTAAAATATGACTGATGATGAGTTAGAAAAAATTCAAACTGTTGATGTTAGAGTGACAGCAGAGTCATTAGACGCCCATGTAATTTGTTTAAGACAAAATGGGTATTCCGTACAAAAAGCATATTATCGATTATCACAACTAGTTTTAGCATTTTTACTAGGTATGTACATTATGGGTATTATATAATGGAATCTATTAATATTACTTGTACTGATACTGATCGTAGCAAAGAAGCAGAAGTGCTAAATCACTCAGACAAGTACTTAAAAGTTGTATTAATTGGTACTATGATGACTATTGAACTATTCAGAAAAGATCTAAACAGGCCTTATGTTGGCACTAAAGCAGGTTTGGAATTTGTATACGACCCACAATAAAGGGTAGCATCAAAACTAACTTGTTAATAAATACGTATTATAATGAAAGCAAATGAATTCATATCAGAAGACGTAGACGCAGAATCTTCAAGAGAACTTGATTTATTCATCATGAACGATGAAGAATTATACAGACGAAGATTTATGCCTATAATACTAAATTTACGAAGAAAGATAAATCGTGGTGTTTATGATCATAAAAAATCAGTAAAATTATGGATGTATCTAGTAGACGATGCGGCAAAAAAATATGTGGAAGAATTTGGAGACCAAACTGATGACGTTAAAGATATGTTTCCTAAAGAAACACGATTACAAGTTGCTCAAGATTTAGCAGATAGAGAATTAGAAAATATAAAACAAGGCGAATACGATGCACCTAAGGGAACTGTTTCTTAGGGAGGACGACAGAGCAACTGCCGTTTTTGCATTTGGTCGATTTAATCCTCCCACAATAGGACACCAAAAGTTAATACAAAAAGTACAGTCAATGACTAAACAAGTCAATGGCAAAGGATACATTTTTCTTTCACATACACAAAATCCAAAAAAAGATCCATTATCATTTCAAGAAAAACAAGCATACATTACAAGTCAAATAACTGATCCTAATTTAGAAATTGGTGATCCTGCTGTAAAAACAATTATTCAAGCATTACAAAAAATACAAGCACAAGGTAGAACAAGAGTTATAATGATTGCTGGTGATGATCGGGTAATGGAATTCCAACAATTTTTAAATCAATATAACGGTAATCCAGACAAGCAAGGTAACATTCCTTATAAGTTTGATGATGTTCAAGTAGTAAGTGCTGGACAAAGAGATCCAGACGCAGATGACATAGCAGGTGTTTCAGCATCTAAGGCAAGAGAGTGGGCACTAAAAGGTCAGGAGCATGAATTTTCTAAAATAGTAATGGGTGGCGACGCTGGTAAAGTACTA
>Ga0257111_1000431_pt1 | contig 17379 bp, 17 predicted proteins | sample LP_taG_6_FD_191567 | JGI IMG/M metagenome (GOLD analysis project Ga0257111, IMG submission 191567) | Marine microbial communities from Northeast Subartic Pacific Ocean, Canada - LP_J_2015_P26_500m | ecosystem: Environmental > Aquatic > Marine > Oceanic | place: Canada: Northeast Subartic Pacific...
TCTATTCCAGTTAATTTTTCATATAAGAACGGTCTGTCCGGAATATATCCTGTGGAAAATTTGCATTTTTCAGAATCTTTTTTAATATCATGACCATTGATGATAATATCTCCACTATCTTGTTTTAATAATCCTGCAAGAATTTTAATGGTAGTGGTTTTCCCTGCTCCATTTGGACCTAAAAAACCAAATATCTGCCCAGGTTCGACATTTAAACTGATATTATTTACTGCAACAAAATCACCATAAGTTTTGACCAAGTTTTTGATCATGATACCTGTATCTATAAATTTATTGTTCAACTATTATTACCTAATACTTCAATGGTTAATCTTCCAAGTAAAGTGCCAATCTTCACTTGTTCAATGGTTTCACCTTCAACAAATTTTATATGAGATACATCGGCAGGAAATTGATTGCTAGTTGTATCTAAACTAATCCACTTTCCATCAATACAAACCTCATTCCAAGCATGATAATAAAACGTACCATCATGATATGTTACACCAGCAGCTACTCTTGCAGGTATAGAAACACTCCTAGATAAAGCAGCAAAAAGAGCAGCGTGCTCATTACAATCACCTACACGAGACTGTAATGTAGAAACTGCATCAGGGATGCTTAACACTGGTTTTTTATCAATATTTAAATAAACCCAATTAATTAGCGCATTAACTTTTTGCAGATCATTGTTAGCGTTTCTAATAATTGTTTCAGCTTGCTCAATAATAAACTTGCTATCAGACTGAATATATGGAGTAGCCTTTAATAGATCATTATCATCTATGCAAACAATTGCATTTTCATTGGGGATATTTTCTTTATTAATAGTTAATATATTGTTTTTAAATATTTGACGATCTTGATTCAAATTAAATTCATGATCTTTAGGCATCGTTAATTGATAGCTAATATTTGATAATAAAGACATATCATATATTTGTCCAGTAGCTGGCACCGAAACGGCTCCTAATAATTCAGTTCCTTTTGATATAATATCTTTCGCACGAAACTCGGGTTCAGCATAAAACACAAAACCAGCTGGAGATGTTTCTTTTACTAGTTTCCCATCTTGATCAAGATAAAAATCAATCCGCATCCCTCCAATTTTCTCCACAAAATGATGCAAGTTATAAATACGACCTTTTTCTCGAAAAAATTCTTTCTTAAAACCTTTATATTCAATAATAGATTCCTGTCCAGACATAGTGACGGGATCGAAATAAGGAATTTTAAACTTTTCTCCTTCTTTTAAGTCTTTTTGAAGCAGATAGCTTCTCATGTGGGTCGAAATAAATGGCGATTCACTTAATTGTATAATATTTGATGTCTCATCTTTACCGGTATTCATACTATAATGAACTTCATTCCCAATAACTTCACCCTCTACATGTAATTCATAAAATGTTGAAAATAAATTAAATCGGAAATTTTTCAGAAGGGACGCATCATTCAATTCTGCAATAAGATTCATTTTAATGGGATATATTTTATCTAATATATTTAAGTTCATAACAGCTTCTTGATTTAAAGTAAAGACATCAGCTTCTTCTCTTTCCATGTGATTTTTTACATACCCAATACGTTCTTTTTGAAAATAAATACCCATGTAGTATTCCTCAAGTCCTCGTTGTATTGCTTGCGTTTCACGTATTTCTAGTTTTTCAATAAAATAATCTCTGCTAAGTAATCGACCAAAAAGGACAACCCATACTGTGATGATTATTAATCTGAATAATTTTCCTATATCTATTTTCATTTCACATTATTTAATAAATATAAATTGTTCTTAGATAAATATTTTAAAGATGAATATCAAATTTTTCCAAGACTGTTATGGTAATAAAATAGGTAACTACCATAGCAAGAAGTGCTGCTGATAGAGCAGTATAAAAAGAAAATTGTAATCGAATGAAAAAAGGGAAAGTAATGAATAGAACCAATGATGGAATTACAAGCCAAAAAATGCCTTTTGATAATTGAACAACTTGCAAAGAGTCATTTGTATCAATGTATAACCAAATCATCGCCAAAACAGATACTAGTGGAATAGAGGCAAGAACTGCCCCAAAAAATGTACTACGTTTTGAGATCTCAGAAATCAAGGCAATCAGGATGGCAGATATAAGTATTTTTATAATATTATAAGTCATTATTATGGCAAATCCTGCATTGCTGATTGTATTGCGTTCACTAGAGAAGAATGATCATATCCACCAACTGAGTACACTACTTCCATTTCATGATTAATCACCAAGTTATGCGGTATATAGTAATCATCTGTGATCATTGGGAAAATATTATAATAGGAATCATCTAATACAGGAAAAGATAGATTAAAAGTTTCTCCCCAAGAGGCACAATCCATTGAACCCCAGTCTAGGCCAAAAGTAAATACACGTAATCCATCATCGTAATACTCGCTATATAATGATTGAATTTGCGGAGCCTCCGCTTGACAAAGTCCTCAGTAGCTAGCAAACCATGTTAACAGAATCACATGGAAATCTCCGCCATTATATGAACCATTATAATCTGATAATTTCAAGGTATTATTACCATTATGACAATATAATTGCTGTGGAATCCAAAGTGTGTCCCCTCGAAATATTATTGCAGAAGAATCCCCCTGAACTAAAGGATTATCTTGATTCTTATTTTCATTTTTATCATCGCCACATGAATAAGTAAATAGAAATAATACGAAAATGATATACCAATATTTATATATATTTTTAATAATGATCATGTTATCCATTCGTAAGAGTGATTATCAATAAACCGAATATTTTTTTCAGTCCGAAGCCTATTCCTATAGGGCTGAAAGTTGGAAGTTTTTCCCCATTCCATTTTATTAATTAATTCTCTTTTGGTTACTAGTTTTTTTGTACGGATAAAGTTTCTCATTTTCTGATAAGCAGGATTTACTTTTTTTAAAGGTTTCAGATCATCAACTGTATCAGATATAATGTGATTCAATAAATCAAGTGTTTTTCTTTTTTTCCAATTGAAATCAACCGTACTTAACGATTTAACATATTTTTGTAAAAGTTTTTTATCATTCATTGCTATTATTGATGAAAATAATTCAATCGCTATATTGTTCTTTTCAACAAAAAAACCATGGTTATTTTTATTACGAAAGATTGATGGAATAGAAAGATGCCCATCCCACTTTTTTATTATTTCCCAATATTGTTTGCTACATAAACTAATATATCTCGGATCCATATCTGTATTTTTCTTAAAATGATCTATATGCTTATGCATAATAGCGGGATGAAAAGATAAGACTAGATCAACATCCCAATCTCTCCAAAACAATCGTGGTTTATCATCATTTGCCTGTACTGATCGAAAATTTGCAGGATTATATGTTGCTGCCCATCTTTCAGACATAAAGAAAGACTCACGTATATTTTCCATCAAATTCATAACACGTTTATCTTTATGTGATAATCCAGATTGGTTATTCTTTTGTAGTGTATCAAGCTTATCATATATGTATTTATTTATATATGGCATTGAGGAAATTTCTTTGCCAGGTTCTTCAAATCTATTTTCAATATCCTGCACATATTCAACGTTTTTAAATTGGTCTAACCGCCGAGTAAAGTGAGATTTTTTGGGGACAAGAATGGTAAAAAAAAGATCATTCCTTTTTTTATTCATAGCAGTCAGAAACCCATTAAGTTCTTTGCTATTGTCTTCCATGAAGACCCAGTCTATAAATACGCTATACAAAGCTATTTAAATTCTATAGTAATATCTTTCATTAATCTTACACTGTATGATTACAAATTGCAATTTCCCAATTTCATTTATTGCCATTTGTCCAGATAGTTAAATTTTTCAAATTATTCTTTGAATCTGAAAATAATACTGCAGCAACAAATATACCTGCAAACATAACTATTTGTCCTAAAATACCAGTATAGTATAAATCAAATGGCGCTTGAAGCCAATCTGGAAGAGAACTGTATTTAGCTAGCACTGTCCATAAGGAGAATGTCATTGTTAAAGCTATGCCAAACCATACAGATTTTTCATTACCACGTTTAGTACAAAAACCTAATAAATATATGCCAAGAACACCTCCCATTACTACAGAACCTATTGTATTATACGTATCCTGTAATGTATTCATTTTCGAAAATGCTAATATGCAAGAACCAATAATCATAATGATTGTTGCAAATGCTGCTATATACCAAGCAATATGTAAATAATGTATGTCATCTTTGTTTGGCGCTAAATGACGACGATAAATATCATGAACACTCACTGTAGAAATAGAATTAATACTAGAATCTAATGAAGACATTGCAGCAGCAATAGCAGCTGCAATAATTAAACCAGATATACCTGATGGTAAATAATATATAATAAAATAAGGCAAGATATCTTCTGCATTACGTGTTCCAATAAGCATTTCAGAAGCAGCTTCTGATGGGTAAACTTGGAAATATGCGTATAACGCTGTTCCCAAAAACATAAAAAAAGCCCATATAGGAATGTTTATAGAAGATATAAACATAGCTTTACGCGCTTCAGATTCATTTTTTGCCGCTGCATATCTCTGGATAATATTTTGATTTGCAATATATTCTTGAAAGAACCATGAGAATCCTAAAATAATCATCATAATTCCCGTTTTATTCGATAATGATACACCCCATGATACGGGATGCAATACACCATCCTTTAATTCGGAAAAACTTAATTTATTATTCAATAATGCGATATCAATAATTTGATTTAAACCCTCAGGTAACTGATAAATGATAACTCCAATACATATCAGGCCACCACATACTAAAGTGATTGTCTGTATTACATCCGTCCAAATTACTGCTTCAATCCCTCCGAGAATTGTATAAAGACCTACAGTTATTCCAGATAACAAAATACTCTGTAATATAGTTAAGCTGGTTACTTCATGAACCATCAATGATAGTAGATACAATATGAGGCTTATTCGAACTAGTTGTCCTATCAAAAATGTGATTGCACCGTAAATTCGGACAGATGGACCAAATCTTTCCTCAAGATATTCGTATGCAGATATAATATTATTTCGTTTAAAAAAAGGAAGAAATAAATATGCGGAAGTAATGATAACAATAGGGAGTACAATATTCGGTAAGAATCGTAACCAAGAAGTTTTAAAGCTATCTGCAGGATAGGCAAGAAATGTTATTGAGCTTATAGAAGTCCCAATCATACTCAATCCAATCACCCATCCTGAATACGATCTATTTCCAACAAAATAACCCTCAGTTGTTGTGTTTTTTCGTGAGAAATATATTCCTACAGAAATAATTATTAATAAATATGAAATGAGGGTGAAAACATCAAGCCAATGTAATTTCATAAATAGGCTAGTAGGCTAAAATAATTAGTATTGGAATACTATATACCCGAATTAAGAATATCATGGATATGTATTACGCCTCTTAATTCATCTGGATTATTATGATTATGAACAAAAAGAGATGTAATACTATGCTCTTCCATAATCTCTAATGCTTTTATCGCTAATGTGTTTGTTGGAATACTCCTAGGCGTATTTGTCATAATAGATTCTACATTTAGATTAAATAAATCATTATGACCTTTTTCAAGCCCTCTACGAATATCCCCATCTGTAATAATTCCAATTAGAACACCCTTATCATTCACCACTCCTGTAAACCCAAGCCCTTTTTCAGAAATTATTAATAAGGCTTCTTGTATTTTATTATTTTTATTTATTAAAGGTATTGCATCGCCTTCATGCAATATTTGATCCACAGTAAGTAATAGTTTTTTACCTAAAATACCGCCAGGATGTCGGTCTGCAAAATCTTTCTCTTTAAAACCTCGGGTTTCCATTACAGCAATTGCCAATGCATCTCCTAAAACAAGAGTTGCAGTAGAACTAGAAGTTGGTGCTAGACCTAAAGGATCAGCTTCGGCACGAACACCAATATCAAGATGTAAATCAGTCCGTTTTGCTAAAGTAGATTCAGGTTTTCCGGTAATTGAAATTGTCTTGGAAGCAATACGTTTAATTGGCTTTAATATTTCTACTAATTCTGTGCTATTACCACTATATGAAACTAGGATACAAACATCTTCATTCCCGATCATTCCTAAATCTCCATGTACTGCATCTCCTGCGTGTAAAAAGAATGCTGGGGTACCTAAGCTAGCAAATGTAGCTGCCATTTTATTTCCTACATGACCAGATTTCCCAATACCAATAACAATTATTTTCCCAGAACAATTGACTATAAGATCCACTACATTATCAAATGAATCATCAATAGTTTTTAAAAGTGAATTAAGAGCAGCTATTTCTGCTTGAATTAAATTAATTGCAGATTTATTAGGCATACAAATTATAGGGGTTCATATTCATTTATATTTTTTGATATTGTTAAATAATAACTAGTCACAATCAACTTTAACGCCTCGTGTTACATATTCAACATATCCACCTTCGCAATTAATTCCATCTTTAATTTCAATTTGAATATCTTTCAGTAATGAGAAAATTTCATCATTAGTTTTTTCGGGTCTTGCTTCCCATGATTTCATTTTATAATCGGTTTGACCCATAAAAAGAAATATAAATGATGATAAAATTAATCCTGTGGTTAATCCAATAAGATATTGTTTCATTTTATCCCCCTACTATTAAATTAAATACATATTAATCAAATTGAGAAAAGTCTGGTTTCCTTTTTTGCATAAATGCTTGCATAGCTTCTAATGCTTCAGGTGACCTCATGCGATTAACAAAACTATTAAACTCAGTTTGATTAACTTCAATTAATTGATCAATAAAATGTTCTTTCATCATTTGCTTTGCCAAGCGAACTGGAGTTGGCGCTAATTCAGAAATACTTTTTGCTTCCTTCATTACAAAATCCATTAATTCCGATTGTTCAACAACACCATTAACAAAGCCCATCTCATATGCTCTTTGGGCAGTGATCATATTTCCAGAAAGAAGAATTTCCGCCGCATTATGGTATCCCACTAATTTAGGAAGAAAAAAAGTTGTACCCGCTTCAGGGTTTAAGCCAAGATTAACAAACGGCATATGAAATTTTGCTTCTTTTGACGCATACACGAGATCACAATGCATAGTCATTGTTGCGCCAATACCAATAGCCATGCCATCGACTGCAGCAATAATAGGTTTATTATATGGTATTAGGACATCTAAAAATTCTTTTGCTGGGAATTCACTACCATTCTCCTCAGATATTTTTGTAGTAGCAAATGCTAAAAAATCTTTCACATCGTTTCCAGAAGTGAAATCTCCTCCTTCTCCATATAATACTATAACTCGAACACTTGAATCTTCACTAGCTGAAACTAATGCGTCTCTAACTGCATAATACATTTCCGAATTCAATGCATTTTTCTTATCAGGACGATTAAAACCTATCTTTAAAATTGAGTCTTCTGAATGTATTTTGATATAATCACTCATAGTCTACCTCTTAAATCAAATATTACTTGTTAGTTTGAAGTCATATACTATTCTTTTTTAGTTAAAAAATAAATGAATAGTTTAATATTAAGGATATTCAATCCAAAATAATGCAAACTGATCTAATACTCTCTGCATAAGTATTTTTGTTTGAGATAGCATATAAGTATTATCCGAATTACTTAATATTTTTTTATCTTCAATTATGGGCATAAACCCAACTTGGTAATACCAATTTTCTTCATCTACTGATTGATATTTGACTTCAATAGTTGTTGATTCGGATGTTGCTTCCACTGCAACGCCAATAGTACCAGAAAATGTACCATCCTTATTTTGTTTTATAAAGAATTGAACAGATAATGGATAAAGTGGGCACTCAGTAAAAGAACCCAATGTTACTTGTTTTGATAATGTTTCATCACCTATGGAAAGAAATAACTTTTCAATTTCTGTAAATAGCATCTCATCTTCTATTCCAGATATAATTAATCCCAAGCAGTTTATTTTTGAGAACCCTTTGTATTCTATATTAGGAGGATCAAATTGTGCATTAATTGCGCTAATGAAACATAAAATAAAAAGTAATTTTTTCACTGAAATAAAGATTAAAGAATCATGATTCTGGTGATGGATCCTCAGATAATAGTTCAAAGGAAGACACAACAAAAATTGATTCTTCAACGCGCCCTTTTACCTTTGCTTTACGTATAGAATTACAAAAACCATCTTCAGCATGAGCGTCACCAAAATCATCAATGGCTGCTCCACGAACAAAATATGATTTTTTATTTATTCTAACCGCAAGATCACATCCTACTTGTCCATCCATCGCAAACATACATTGACCACAGGAAGCCTCTACAATTTGATCAAATTGCTCCGAATCTTTAGCGCTACATGCAAATAATAATAAAAGTATAAAAAAGAATCTCATTTTAAAATCTATAGGAAGCTCTTAATCCAAGTCTTCTAGGTAATCCAAAATCTTGTTCCAAAACACCAATATAACCATTTTGTCCAGTCCAACTAATATATTCTACATTAAACATATTTTGAACCCAGGCAAAAACACTCCATGATCCAATTTTAAAACCAATACGGGCATCAACAAGTGTGCGAGCATCATCGCGAAGTTCATTATATGCATTTGTACTAGATAACTGACTTTGCTTTTCATCAATAAAATCTGCTTGAAGCTGAGATACAAACATCATTTTATTATTGATTGGAAAACGAAAATCAGCTAAAAAGTTCCATGATAACTCTGGAAATGCAGAAATAGTATTACCTGAAAAATCATTATCCATATCTGTCCATTCTTCGCCATCATCATATTGTCCATTATTATTCGCATCAACATAATCTTCCCCTTCATTCCAATATCCATTAAAATATGCATCTCTGAACTCACTAAATGTTGCATCTATAATACCAACACCACCAACCAATGTTAGGGCATTCTGGAATAAACGAATCGAAACCTCAGTCTCAATTCCTTTAACCAAGGCACTAGCGGCATTACTAATAGTATATCCCTCATACAAATCTTGAAATATTGCTCTTTGCATATTTATATAATCCATATAAAAGAAAGCTGTATTAAGATACATAGTATTTCTACTATTACCTGTTTTTATTCCAATTTCATAATTCGTAATAAATTCTGGTTTAAATGGTATAGCAACAGATTCCCAACTAGATACATAATCAAGATTAAAGCCTCCGCTTTTATATCCTTTAGATATGCTTCCATATACATTCGTAAGTGGTGTGGCCGCATATTTCACACTTAATGATGGCGTTAATGCACTCCAACTAGCAGTACTATCAAAATTACCATCAGGAAGATTATCTCCATCATTATCTGGTGGAAAGTGTATATAACCAAAAGTAGGTAATCCATCTTGACGATAAGTAAAATCTTTATCATCTGTACTATAACGAACCCCACCAGTAATCATAATTTGATCAGTGACTATATAATCCGCTGAAAAGAATGCACCTACACTTTTCGTAGTTCCGCCTCCAAAAGGATGAACTGTAACACCATCATATTGTCTGGCCAAAAACATTGGAATACCAGCATAAATATGAAAAAATAGTGGTTTTGGAAAAACTGGCCCATCTAGACTTTCATACATGTTATAATAATATAATCCTGCTAGCCAGGATAGATTATTATAAGTTGACTCCACACGAAACTCAGCACTTTTTTGTTCACCAACATCAGCCCATTTCCCGGTAAGTAACTCCAAACCAATACCATCTTCATCATTAAAATACCTTCTACTTCCATCGCGATAACCAAAAAGACCAACTAGATTCATATTGCTATTAATTTTATAGCTTGTACTAAGTGATAAACTTCGAACAAGTCTCTTACTCCATCCAGATCTGTTATGATTATATGACGTATTTCCATCATCGGTAATATCTCCGTTCGTACCATCAAGATAACTCATATCATCTGGGTACACTTTATACAACTCAATGGAAAGTGAATCTAATCTTTGCCTGTTATAAGTAGGAACATCACTATCAAAATGCCAATCAGAAATATGATCTCCCATTTGCGTATTATATTGGCTAAAATAATCATAGCTAAGATCAATGGTTAGCTTCGGTGTTGGTAGCGCTCGCAATGCATATCGTATGCCAATATTATCTTTATAAATATCATCACTGTTAGCGAATTCACTAGCATTAATTTGATGCGCATCTAAATCAAAAGAAAACAACGATAAACTATGATAAATGTTGTCAGTTAATTGCATATTAGTTGAAGCTTTAATCTTACGATGGCCAGAATTACCGTTCTCCACTAATACAGAACCAGAGAACCCAGGCTTAGGTTTTACTGTAATTAAATTGATGGCACCGGAAATTGTGTTACGTCCAAATAAGGTGCCTTGGGGACCGCGTAAAAATTCTACACTTTCCATATCAGCAATATCTAATATTATAAAGTCTGGTCTACCCATCACAATTCCATCAAGATAAACCCCTTCCGTTGTTCCCATTCCAGGATTTCTTGCACCACCCTCGATACCTCGTATATTGAAGTTGTCAACGTGCGGACTTTCTCTTACAAACACGTTTGGCACCATGACAGTTAAATCTTCTATGGAAGTAGCTCCCATATCCTCAATCATTTCTTTACGCATTGACACCATGGAAATCGGCACCTCCTTGATCGTCTCCTCCTTCTTCCGCGCCATTACTGTTACTTCTTGACCAAATAAATTCCCTTGATCCAATACAATCGTTAAATCAGTGACCACATCCCCCGCTCCATAGGTTTGACGATACGATGCGTATCCTATATACGATACCACGATAACAAACTCTGCCTCCGCTTCATAGGCAAACGAAAATCGACCCTCACTATCTGAAGCAGAACCTGTTGCAGCACCTTCAATCATGATATTTGCTCCAGACATCGAAACACCATCCTGATCTGTTACTATACCGCTTACTTCTACAGCTAAAAGAAAATTGGTTATACTTAAAATGAAAACTAATTGTAATGGAAGAAATGCGATTAATCTCCTCATAATGGTATCAACCTCCTTGATTTTTGCTACAAAACAAAATAGGATGCTTAGAGAAAAGATTCAATTAATAAAAAGAAAATAATATCTTATCCTTGATAAAGTATTTTTGTCTTTTTTACCATACGCATTATTGAATCCTCGGAATTGATTTGCTGAATTTTATCCAATTCTATCCAAGCGACATCATATGATTCATCGCTTACTGTTACGGATTCCTCGTGGTCTGCTTCAAGTAAAAATCGTATATCATAATGTAAATGTCTTGGTTCAGATCCTATTGATGGAAACTCATTAATATCCATATCAAATATTTCCTTACTTAAAATAACAAAATTACATAACCCAGATTCTTCTTTGGCTTCACGTTGGGAGACTTTCAATAAATCCACTTCATCATCCGCATGCCCTCCTAACTGCAGCCACTTATCAATCTTTTTATGATGGGTCATTAATATTTTTGATTTATCAGGATTTACAATCCAAGCAGATCCGGTGAAATGACCATGATGATTCTTTCTTGAAAAAGGATTTTTGTCAGCTTGGAGAAATGACAGCATAGATTGCGCTGTCTTTTCAATAGGGTAACGTGCGCAGTAGTTTTCAATTAATTGTCTTAAAGAAGCCATCTATAACGTTTGAATTCTAGAATCTAAAGAGAATAATGACATTTTTTTAATCTGCGTACTTTTCGGCCCCTAAAAAATGTAAAGAAACATATTCTTCATCACCAACAACCCAACTATCATGTGGTAATGGAGAAACATAAAAAATATCTCCTTTTTGTAATATATATGTTTCACCATTTTCAAAAGATACAGTGGCACTGCCAGACAGAACCATTCCTAGATGCTCTACTTCACAAAATTCTGTATCTGAAAGAGGAGAAACATCAATGGACCATTTCCATCCAGGAGAATAAGTCGCCTTACCAATTGTCATCTTTTCCATATCAATAATCTCAAATTTTCCTTTATCAAATTCTCTTACTTGATCCGGAGATTCAAATCTTTTCAATATTATATCAACCATATTATTCCTTATTTATTAATTAGGATTAAAGAAATACACCCACCAGCCATCAACCATTGCGTGTAGTATTGCAGGCGCTAGAATACTTCCCGTACGAATGTATGCTAGTCCATAGAACCATCCTGCTATACTTGATAAAATGATATACGCCCAAGGAACAGGAAACTCATTACCAAACATATGAATATATATAAACGGAGGATCATTATTATTTATATGTGCGAATCCAAAGATAATGGAAGAAAAAAATAAAATAAGTAATGGGGATTTATTTTTAAATCTTGTTGCTAAAAGATTATGTATTAGTCCACGAAATAATAACTCTTCTGGTAAGCCAGTAAACAAAAATATTCCTAAAAGAATAATAGGAAATTGCCATAATGGTAACCATTCGGTTGTTTGATGAATAAAATCAGTAAGAAAACCTATAGGTATCACAAAAAAAGAAATAAACAGCCCTAAATATATACAGGAGTATTTCCAATCATCTCTATTAGGCTGCAATCGATATCCCATCGTATCTAGCCTTCTAATAATGAGAAAACTGTATACAATACTATTTAATGCAATTAATAAAAAGAATGAGATTCCACCTTCTTGTGGAATACTAACATTAGGAACTAAACTCAACTCAATAAAAAACCAAACAACAAGTATTGAAGTCAAGTTCATCCAGTTCATTTTTTGATCATTTTGACGATCATACCATAATAATAATGCTGGTATATAGAGATACAAGAACGATATGATAACATCCGATGGCGTTAAACGATTGAGCAATGTTAAATAACCAATTGTTATAATAAATAATCCAGTTAACGGAATTAATGCAGATATAAGATTATTTCCAAATCGCTGCTGTAAAAAATCAACAACTTTTGGATCTGCCATACTAACTAAGGTAAAAATCAAGAATCCAAAAAGAAATAATGAGACCAGCAAAAAAACAGTGATTTGATCGGCTTGCAAAATGTTCATTAGGGAAAATAGAATGACAACTCCTGCAGAAAATAAAATAAGAAAATTATTTAACTGAATTTTCACTGGATGGTTTTAAGAATCTTTTGTAATAAGATTGACTGTTGGATACGGGATAATAATGTTTCTTTTTGCAAACGTTTTATATATATCTGTATTGACCGCATCAACCGTTCTCCCTCTAATGGCAGGCTTAAATATCCAAAAGAGTAATTGCAGTTTTAATCCGGAAGATGAAAATTTTCTAAAACGTATTCTTGGTTCTGGATCTTTCAATACATTTGAGTTTTTTAATGCAATCTCCTTTAACACATCCTTCACTTCATCAATATCAGATCCATATGCTACCAATATATTTATTCGTATTCTTTCAATATCTTCTGGGCCTCCGCTTTCATTGACAATTTTAGAAGAAGCAATTACAGAATTAGGAATAGTGATTTCAATATCATCTCGCGTCATAAATCGAGTGGAACGAATTCCCATCTTTTTTACATACCCTCTTTCACCAGTATCTAAAAGAATATAGTCGCCTTCTTTAAATGGTGAATCAGCCATTAAAAATATTCCTGCAAATAAATTGGATACCGTATCCTGCGCAGCTAAACCTAAGACGATACCAAGGACACCAGCAGATGCTAAAAATCCATTAATATTTATATCCCAACTTAACAGAATAAAATAAATGCCAAAGGTTACAATAACTATTTTCCCAAGATTATTAAATAGTGGCAACGTACGATGCTGCAGTAAAGGATTGGATGACTGTTTTGCAGCCCATTGAAATGTTAAAGAAAACACTTTTAGAAGTACAATAAACCAAATAAATATCGTTATTGTTTTAAAAACACCTACTAATGCATAATCTATATAGCTAGGTAATTGCGCAACTTTTACAGCAAGTGAAAACCCAATAAATAATAGAGAATAAAAAATAGGCTTATGAAATAATTCCAATATTTTATCATCTAGATCACTAACTGTTTTTCGTACTGCCCTACTTAATACTTTGGTTAGGATTATATCCGCTAACTTTGCAATGATAATAGATGATAAGACTATTAGTGCACTTAATAGTAAGGGATGATTGCTAATCAGAGCAAAGTTTTCTTTTATCCAATCCATCTCTATAAAGAATATATTGATGAATAGTATAAAATATCCAAGTTTTGAATAAATAAAAAACCCCACGATTAAGTGGGGTTTTTTATAGAACTTGCACTATGGAATCAATTTATTTCAATAGTATCATTTTTTTACTTTGCATAAAACCATCTGCTTTTATTTGATATATATACACACCTGCACCAACAGGGTTTCCAAAATTATTTGTTGCATCCCATGTAGCTGATTGAAAACCAGCGTCCATATTATTATCTACCAATGCCCTCACTTCACGTCCCATCATATCATAAATAACCATGGTTATTTTTCCTGCATTAGGTAAATCATACCTTATAGAAGTAGTAGGGTTAAATGGGTTTGGATAATTTTGATGCAATGCGAATTCCATAGGCATATTATTATCATTAACAGATAATGCTCCAGAAATATCAACACTAAACCACCAACCACTATTGTCTGCATATGTTTCATAACCACTAGCAACTGCTGCCCAAAATGCATCGTTTAAAGTACCATCATTTTCATTACCACTTACATCTTGAAGAATGGAAGGATCGAGATCTCCAATATTATTTTCAATATCCATCGGCCAATGCGCAACTAAGCCATTTCCTGGAATATCACTATGTGGACCATTTTCATAAAAAGTAGTAACGCTTTCATAAGTAAGTCCTAAAGAATACATTGACACATCAGTCATTGATCCACCGAGATTTTCTCCATAATAAGGATCCATTCCTAAATATAAACTTTCATCGGAAGTTGTATTCCCAGCTGATACCATTTCTCCAACATTCTCTCCATCCATATACATTGATACAAGACCACTAGATCTGGATAATACTAAATGATATAAATGATGTGCACGAAATGCTCTATTTGAAGAAAAAACATCATCTCCAACATACGCTGTAAGAAAAATCGACCCATCATCCATTCTATTAAGCTGTAATTCATAACGATCTGAACCTGTATTATGTTTTACTAATAATTGTTGTGATACTTGTAGTGAATCCCATTGATCATAATGTTTAAACCATAATGACACAGCAAAATCACCCGTACCAAAATTCAAATTATCACTATTCGGAACTTCTACATGACCATCACGATAGAAGTCCAATGATGGAAACCATTGTCCATCTGTAGCCGCAACCTGCCACCAAACATTTGCTGTAGTTGCTTGAAATGATGAAAGGGCATCCACTACTCCTTGATGGGAAAGATCAAATGAATTTAATGATTCCGTATAATTAAGAACAAATCCCGGTGAATACTCACTGCCATCCGGTAAAATCATATTTGGCCAATAATAAACCATATAATCTATATCATTACCTTCAGGATCCGTTGATTCTGACCAGGAAAAAGATGTGCTTTCATTCAGATTTGATGAATTAATGGATAACATATATCCATCATCTGGAGAAAGTTTGTCAAATTCTGTTGGATGCAGGCTTGGATCCATAACCCAAATACCACCTTGCTCTATTTCCCAGTAGGGACTATCCGTATTTAATATTCCGTGGACAACATCCACAGGAACATCACCAAAATAAGCATCTTCATTCACGTGAAAATCAAGAGTAAACAAAGTACCAAGATCTGTCATATGAACACCATTAGCACCCGCCATGGCAACATACAATACGGAATCCGTATTATTAAAATCCATGGACCAATCATCAAATGATGGGTCAAGAGAAATACCAGTAAAATCCACAGGATGATTTTGAAAACCAGCAAATTCAAACTCCGCTGAGTTGAGAGTGCTCTCTACTCCTTCTGGACGTACTAAATCGAAGAATCCTTCCATCGTTATCCAACTTAACGATACAGCTGCTCCACCACCATTTTCATAATACTCCAAAACAACTTCATGATAACCCTCTTCTAAAGTAACATCAGCTTGAAAATTTGCTCCACCATACTCATACCATTGATTAATTAAAGTATCACCATCCACCATTAAACGTACTCCATCATCACTATATGTACGAAATTGATATACACCATCTTCATTAGTATGCACATCTCCCGTCCATCTAACTTGAAAATAATCACCATCAATACTTGGATCAGGACTTCCATCTCCCCACCAAAAATCAATAACTGGATCTTCTCGAGTTAAAATAAGTTCTCCGAACTCTGGTGAAACACCTGGATTGCCTTGATAATATTCACCTGTAAAACTACCTGTGCCTAGCATGTATCCAGCAGCATTAACATTTACAACAACAGACACGCTATCTCCTGGAGCAGCTTCTTCTTCCGAAACTTCTATATATGCAAATTCTTCTGGAGGAAAATGCTCGTACACAGCGATTTCATAATTACCTTCATCTGTCATATAGCCATCAACCACAATATAGTATGTACCTGGAGATAAATCACACTGAACAAATGATTGCAAATTATTATAGTCATCATTTGCCAACACTAACGCTGTATTAGACGAATCATACACACCAAGGGCTGTGTCGTAATTTGAGCCATCTAAGTTCACCGCTATATTCATGGACTCTAATAAGGTCAGCTTATAAACAACATCACTTGCCAGGCCCCAACTTGGACTTGAGTTAGGATCACATAATATATTTGTGGGGTCATCAAATGGTCCATAATCATTTTCATATCCCACTGTTGTGCCAGAGCCATTATAGGGAAATGTGATAGCTACTGCGTCAGCAAAGGTATCTCCGCCTTGCCTTGTTGAACGCGATATAATGTCTCCTCTATTGACTGTGGACGAACCTTGTTCAATAAGAAGCATTTTTTCTTCGTGAGACAGTGGTGTCCAGCTTGGGTCTAGGGGTATTGACCTACCACCAGACGAGCTTTGGGCAAAAGCTAAAGTGCTTATGATAAAACACATGCATAACATTTTGCAAGCCACTAAGCGCAAATAATTGTTAGTAATTCCAATTCTGTTAAATATTCTCTTTATCATCATAATATTCTCCATTGAAGTTTGTTTATCCAATTCAAGCATCCTCAGATTACTTCAATAACAACATTTTTTTAGTTTGATGAAAATCACCTGCTTTAATACTATACAGATACATGCCGGCACTTACTTGTGCCCCTCTTTCATTGGTTGCATTCCATAAAACAGTCTTGAAACCAGGTTCTTGATATCCTGACACCAATGTTTTCACCTGATTACCAAGCAAGTTATAGATGGTAATAGTTACATTACTCGCT